>Ga0208259_1000304_pt1 | contig 15676 bp, 28 predicted proteins | sample CryBogCBH22May08_FD_184618 | JGI IMG/M metagenome (GOLD analysis project Ga0208259, IMG submission 184618) | Freshwater microbial communities from Crystal Bog, Wisconsin, USA - CBH22May08 (SPAdes) | ecosystem: Environmental > Aquatic > Freshwater > Lake | place: Crystal Bog, Wisconsin, USA... | reverse complement strand
GTTTCTCGGTTGTCGATACTGGAATTGGCCCAGTTTTGGCATTACCCGATTTTGGTGTTAGGTGAACCATCATAATAACTTACCTTTACGCATAACCATAAACAGAGTATGGTATATTGTGGCAATATTGCCTACTATCTAAAGAATCCAGTATAACACACAATTTTACCTTTACAGCCAATTATGTGTTATTTTTGATGCTTTACATTTACGATACAATTAGTTTATATTGTACGGTAGACGCATTGTAAGTGTATGTAAGTTTGGAATTATCTTCATACTGACATACGGTTTTCACAACTCTTCCGCGTACATTGCGTTTACATTCCAATTGTTTACCTTGGGGGAATGGAATGTTCTTACCCGCATTTACGCCATATCCAGAGTAAAGCGAGAATGTACCCGGACATTGCTCTGTTATGGTATCTTTAACCGATTGAGCGATTGACATAATATTTTTACCTTGACGTTACCTTGACAGTGAACCATTAAAAATCTAATTATAGCATACCTTTACGATATGCTAGGTATTAAACCTTTATTTCAGATTGAACCATGCAGTTTTGCAAATTGACGCAATGGTCGATTTGCAGCAAATTGACGTTTCATTGTAGGCGCCTTTTTGTAATTGATCACTGTAACCCCTGCCATAGTGACGCCAAGATACTGACCTTTTAGATCAGACATAATAGAAACCCATTGTCCAATTTTCAGACGTTTGAACATAGCGCTATCGAATCCCGTAGCGTCAACAGTTTGCACATAGCGTTTTGCAGCCATAATAATCTACCTTTACAGTTAGTGAAAAAACCCATCATATCACACTGCAATTCCACAATGTGATATAGTTGATCTTTTTTTACCTTTACAGTACCTTTACAATGGCGCATTGTCCAAGTATGTCACGCCTTTTTTAGTCGTAACATTGAAGCCCAAAGCATTCAACCTGCTTTTTGTTGTGCGCGTAGGATACTTTGCCAGTGTATCGGCATCAACAGTCTGATTGTGTTTAATGTGGTCAATTGTGGCAATACGGTGACCATGTAAATAGACTGTGGACAACCCCACAGCATAACCCACAGTAGTATTGTCACTTTTCCAGCTATTACGTGAGTTTACGGCAATGCACATAGCTTTTTCAATTTTACGCATAATTATACCTTTACAGTTACCTGACACTTACAGTTTATGAAAAAATCCATTATAACACACAATCTGTACTATGTGTTATGGTTGACTATTTCGTAGGGTTATTAGCTTGCGCAATACATGAAAACAGTATCCCGATAGCCAAACAGATGATCAGTGTCTGAGTGTATCAGGTTACACATAAACCTGAATTGTAGTTCACAGGTATTGATCTGATCTGATAAGAACATTTTTTAGCCCTTCGGTTGTTTGCCTTGCTTCATTGCTTGGCGTGGGTTGAATTATGCACCAAATTTAGCCAATAGTTGAAAAAATGTAATTTATTTTATTTTGTTGTAAAAAAGTGAAAAGGCTTGACAATGTGGCAGATTGTATGGTATATCGCATGTGTGTATGTTATAGTGTAAAAAGTGTCGCGCAGGGTATCCGTCCATCCCAGTGTACTTTCGAATGCCTTTAGTATACCATGGAAAAATGGCAAACTACGACTAGGACGATAAAAAATAAATTTATTTTATTTTGCTTGGGCTATCGTTTCCCTTCGTTTTCTGGTGCATAATCAAGGCTCACAATCAACAGAAGGCAGAAAATGAAGATCAATACAAACAATGTCCCCCGTCCCCTGATGGCATTTTGTGACTTGCCATTGTCGATACAGTCGGATTTTGATTACATCGAAAAGGATGATATGTACAATGACAAGTTTGTACAATATAAGGGCCGTTATTATGACGTGTTCGATTCTCAGTCGATCATATGCACAGATAGCACATCCCCCATGGGGTTTGCCATGGTAGTTCAGTCTGATAGCCCACTTGCGAAGTATAACGCTATCGTTTCGGAGTCGTATTTTTCGGGAGTGCTTTTCAAGTTGTCAAATAATTGCGAAAATGTAATCTGTGCCACATACACTAGTTAAAATTACGTGCTATAATTAGACTTTCAATCAATCAATCAAGGAATTATCATGCAAGCTATACAAACCAAGTTTATCCCTGCATCCAATACTAAGGGTTCACGCATTAAGGCATGGTGCGAGGCTGGAAGTCTTATGATTCCATATCCGTATGAGCACAATGAGGAAAATGCCCACTTGGCCGTAGCCAAGGCATTACAAGTAAAATTAGGTTGGGAGTCTCGCCACTTTTATGGTGATCTGGTGCAGTCGTGCCTGCCTGATAATAAGGGTTACGCTCATACAATGGTAAAGCCTTGCCCCACAATTGAGGCTTTGGGAAATCTTTTGGCATGGGCTACGGGTTGTAAGGGTGATAAAACCTTAAACCCATACTGTGTTCCCGAGGTTGTGGCCGCGTGTAAGGCACTGCAGTCGATCAATGATGCAACAGAGTGGCTGGACGCTGCGGATTCATATAAATCTTAGTTAAAAAATGACCGATACCATCATTGTATCGGTCATTTTATTTTGTGCTATAATGAAGGCTTATCTAAACACTTCCAAGGGTTTCCACTATGTCTAATGTTCGCTCCATTCCATTGTCCCTATTGGCTAAAGTACAGGGCCATGTTACAAAAGCAAATAACCGGGCTGTAAAGCTTGGTGTATCGGGTTTCGATCTGGCATTGTCCGAAGAGTATGCCAAAAAAGTGGATCAACCTGCAGATTATACCGGTCCAGATCAATTCATTACAATGGTTGACGTAACGTTGACTGGCCCGATTATTAAGATATCGGGTTTCGAATTAGTCGGCAAAGTTGATTTTGAAGATGGTTTAATTGTCCCATCGTCCCGGCCCGGATATATTATGCCCGAACGTTACCGGTCGATCAATTGCAATTGTGAGCATTGCCGTATAAACCGGACTCGGAATGTAGTCTATATTTTCCGGGATACTGAAGGAAAGCATATCCAAGTCGGTCGGACTTGTTTACAAGATTTTTTAGGGGTTAGCCCTGAGCATGTATTGTTTGCAGCTTCCGGATTCTCTACTATCCTCGAGGACATAGATGATGATCTAAGGGCATCCAATGGCCTACGGTGCGATTCAGTGGCTCTGCTTGACGTGCTTACAGCCGCCAGCTATACCATCCGTTTAAACGGTTTCCAGTCGGTCCAGTACGCGAACGACAATGGGGGACAATCGACCCGCGATAACGTCAATTATATTTTATTCTCCAATGACCCAAAAAAGGACTATAAACCCACTGTAGACGATACACAAAAAGCAAAAGATACAATAACATTTATTCAAACATGGTCCAGTAAAACCGAATTATCAGATTATGAATACAATGCCATTCAGTTCACAGCCAAGGATTATATTAACATCAAACGCATAGGCTTAGTGGCTTCATTGGTGAATGCCTATAATAAATCACTCATCAAACAAGTGGAGAAAGATAATATAGTAAATGGGCATGTTGGCACTATAGGGAAAAAGGATATATTCGATGCCAAATATCTCGGTGAAAATTGGTTTGATTCGGCATACGGTAGACTGTGCATTGCGCGATTCTCTACAGATAATGGTTTGCTAATATATAAGGGTTCGTCACCATTTTGGCCCAATGAAGTAACTATAGGTCAACAGTTCAAAATTCAAGGGACAATCAAGGCCCATTCCGAATATAAGGGTACAATGCAAAGTATTATACAACGATGCAAGATAATCCAATAATAATAATATAATAACCCTATATGATAGCCCGGTATTATCCGGGCTTTTTTACGTCTGGCCTATAGTGTAGGTGCATGGGGGATATGGGATAGGATGTAGTGTATGCCTGTAGCGTGGCCTGTAATGTGGCATGTAATGTGGCATGTAATGTGGCATGTAGCGTCTTGATGGCTTATAGCCTATGGTGTACGCCGTCATTATAGTGGCCTGTAATGTGACCATCTGGCCTATATTGTGACCGGTCAGTCTATATTATTACTATATGGCCTATATTGGCGCAGTAGTTCGCGGATATGGTAAACGGTGAATAGTTAACCCGCCATACTTGACCATACATTATCCTATAAAAACATGCATTATAATGCATAATCCTATACAATCATACTCGACCATGCATTATAGTGCATATCCATGGTCCACCATACTTCACCATGTTTCACGTGAAACACTATGCACAATCATACCTCATCATAGTAAAAACCTATGTCTACAGTCCAGACGATAGTGGAAACACTACCTATACACTATAAACCCACCAGTGTCAAGCACTATAGTATAACCCTTCGCAATAGTAGGGTATTATGAGGGAGCAGGATAATACTTGACTATTCTATAGGGTTATATACTGTGGTTTTATACAGTGTGGTATATTAGAGACAGAGTGTGGCGAAGTGTTGTTATTATGACACACTGTGGGGATATACAGTGTTGTGAAAATGAGACAGAGTGTTGTATTTTTGACACTGTTTATTTTGACAGTGTGGTATGGTTACAACGATATGTGAAAATCTTTATTATAGGCCAAACTCATTATTTCAAAAAAACATTTTCTGGGTAAAAACCACAATTCACCTTTTTAATAATTAAATATTTTTTTCCGGACGGTAATTCACTATTTTACTATTTAATATTCCAATATTTTTTTCACGGTGGGAAACCATAATTTACCATCCCAAACCATAAATCCATAATAAATCCACAATACCATTACGCTACATCATGAACTAGAAGAAAACACCAATCATAACGCTCTGCTATAACGCTATCATATAATGCCATAGGAGAGCTATTAAAGACAATCCAGTACAATCTATAGGATAACCAGATTAAACAGCTTGTATGTCGTTCTAGTTGATATTGGAGTGTCTATATGTGTAATGATGAATGATAGTCTAGATGGAGAGTGTGACGTAACGTGAAACTGAAAGTAAAAAAGCATGGAATACCAATTACGATATACCATGCTTTACATATTATAAAATATTAAATTAATTACACTTACCGTTCCCATGCAGGAATTCTATCCACAATCTTTTCAAAGTTTAATGCGAACCAATTAACACATATTGTCACCAATACGAGAGGAACACGTATAGCCACACAAGGAGTGACAATAATATTATAAACCCATTTATTAATTTTCATAATTTATGTTCCAATTAATTCCACCGGGGCTTCACAACAATCAGACTCTGTTACTATCTGAATATCAACTCCTGTAGCACCCCAATATTCATACCGCCCAATACCTTCGTCTGTAACAATAACTCCACATTCCTCGCCACACTCCACACAACGATACTGTGGACGATCTTCAACATAATCATCATAGTCACTATCATCATTACCATGTCGCTTAATATAAAATGCCATTACAAAACCCTTTCATATATCTTTGACCACTTCATTAACTTGTTGGTCTTGTTGAGCATAGCAGCCTTCATATCATACTCATTAATAATATTATTCTCAATCATAATGGAAATCATTGCCATAAGATCACCAACCTCTTCAGTAAGATGATTAAGGTTAGATACACCCTTATATACAGAATCTTTACCAAACCGATTGATCTTTGATACAGCCTGAATTACCTCTGCACATTCCTCTTGAAGAATGGTTAAAATTTCATCTTGTTTATTCACGTAGACTCCCATGCCCAATTACTAACAATCCAATCATCTATACAATCCTTCTTGCAATATATTTCTTCAAAATACACTTCTCCATATTTCTTCTTCATTTGATCAGACCACCAAGGATAATATTGTTTGATAATCTCATCCTCGGAAAAAGTCTCAACAACATCAATATCATTTAAATTTGGATATGCTGTTGACCAATATCGCATATTATTCTTCAAAAATCAAAACAATATCAGATTCTTCAATGATAAAAAGGTCTTCTCCGTTAACCTTAGTCTTTTGTGCGTTATTCCAATTTGGGAGAACTTGGTCACCAACCACAACATCCATTACATTATCACCAATAGACAAAACAACTCCACGAGTTACTTCAGTTGAATCCGCCAATGTGAGGATAATTCCAGATGTTGTTAGTTTTTGCTTTTCGATCAACTTCACGACCATCTTACTTCCGATTGGTTTGATTGTTTGTGTAATCATAATAATATTCCTAATAATTAATTTAATTCAATATAAATATTCTTTTTATCCAAAAGCAATACAAATGTTCTATACCCTTCGCACTGTCTTCAATTCTTTACTAAATCAACCAAAAAAGGATAGTAGAGAAATCTATCTACAGTCAAAAGGCATTACAACACATGAACAACTTGAATATTGGCTAAAAGAATATGAAAAAGCCAATGGCCTTAAAGTTTGGTAATCAATCAATAAGCAACTGATTGCCACCTACATTTTGGGTGTATAATTTTGCAAGATTTACTGCTTCATGTAAAGCCATTGCATTTGTTTCATGTGTCCACGTGTCCTTATCATAGAACAACACAGAATATCGACCACTACCTGTGGTAACAACTTCAGCCCTTTTTCCATTGGGGCTTGTGTGCACTGAAATTGGCATCATTTTAAAATGTCCTCAAGTTCCTCAATTGAACTACTAAACACATCTTCATCATTTTCAAAATTGGAAAGCTGTGCCCATGCATATGTTACTACAGACAAAGGTTTCCAAATAATTGATCCAATATCATAATTCATAATTAATTCCTATATTTTCTAGTTTCTGTTTCATTCCACAGTTGCTCAAGAACTTCATATGCCTTAATAGGACGATATTCATCTCTTGGTTTTGATCGTTTAATCTGTTCCTTTTCAGAATATCGCTCATTATAATCATCGGCATATACTTTATTCTTACGAAATTTGCTTACGGACTTAGCCACCTATCTCTCCTGAGTTTAATAATTAAAATAAAGTTGGGAATGCTTCTTTTACGAACTTTGCATTCAAACCCTTAACACCTTGGTCTTTATTAAAAATTCCAATAATGACTTCGGCTTCCCTAGGTTCTAGATTTTCTAGAATCTGTAACAATAATTCTTTCCTGCGCTTTTGTGTAAGTGCTTCTGCTGTAGGATGACCTTTCTGGAACATATAGATTTTACGAAGTTCTGTTGTAATCTTTGCATATCCCATACCTGCGGGAATCTGTGCAATTTTATACCCTTCTGGAACTTCGGTAAAATACCATTCATATCTAGGGTCATATGTATACTTCAACACATCAACCAAAATCTGTGATAGATTCTTTTCAATCACTTTCATCTTATCTTGTTTGCTATTTGCCAATTCAAAGTCGTCAAATACTTCGTAAATGTTTTTCATTCTTAAAAATCTCCGATTATTTCTATAAAGTCTGTTAATTTATGTTTCATAAAGTATTTTAATAATTTACTCCGTGGGGCTGGGTGTGATCCTTCATATGCTTCAATGATTTTATTGGTTAAATCCTCTGGTATATACGACAAATCTATTAATTTGCGATTAAATTCAAATCTAGCCACTCTAGTTTTATCTTCCCATGCAGTATGGTCATTGTTCATGCATGTTTCTACAAGTGCCTGTGTTGCCGATTTCTGTCGGATGCCATCAACAAAGCTATTTGTAATCGAAAATATATTAGGAATGCCATCACCTGTATCACCTACAATGATTTTATTTCTTAAATCTCGTTCTGGATTATCTGAAATAATAAATTGCTTCTTAACTGGGTTAAATTGCTTAATATTTTTACTATATCGCTGTAACTGTGGAAAATCACCATCAGTTGATAATATCAACACCTTTTCGTGTGCACCATATCGTGGTGCAAGTGTTCCAATAATATCATCAGCTTCGGCCAAGTCAACTTCAATCACTTTATATGGAAAATATTCCTGTATTTCCGTCTTCAATGATGAAATAATGGAATTAATAAGTTCCCAATCTAGAATTGACTTTTCATGGGTCTTCTTTCGTCCAGCTTTATAGTGAGGAAATTCTATTCTTCTCCAATAATTTCTACTATCGCAACATATTACAATTTCCCCATATTCTCTTTTAAATTTCCGAACATCTGATCTTATCATATTAAGAACAATACGCCGAACAGATGATTCTTCTAATACAATAGTGGAATCTTGTTTAACTACCGCCATTAATCCAGCAATAATGAGTTGGCTTAAATCTATCAATATCATCAATTGTCTTTCATGTTTATAAGTTGTAGTATATCACACAGATTTGAATGTGTCAAATGCTTTATCAAAGAATGCTAACGATGTTGTTGTTTTTTTGCAAATAATCCCATACCAATCAGTTTCTATAAGCCCCTGCATATATTCTGCGGGGGCTGTAAGGATAGCATCAAATCTATCTAAATGCGTTATAGCATCTTCGGTTTCACTCTCCTTGAATATTGCAATTTGATAACAATCCCCATGAGGACTACCGCCAATCTTTTCACCGACATCTTCAAGATTGTTGGCCTCAATTCGTATATCACCTTCATCTTCCCCCGGAAAAAATGTAAATACGTCATAACTCTTAGATTTAATCTCTTTTAGAAATTCTTGCATTATAATCCTTTATATGCGTTTTTCTTATTCTACACATTATCCATCCATTATAAAAATCATCCGATTCCAGTACACATCTATCGAATTGCTCCTTTGCTTCTAGGTAACTACACTCACCCTTTGATACACATAAATGTAATATTTCTCGCCTAAAAGACTCTTTACCCAATGATGAAATATCCTTTTTAATCTCATCATTGCTCCCATAATATAATTTCCAATCAGAAGGAACTTTGAATTTCTTTTTTTTACCGGCCACTATCTTGGTTCTGGAAGCATGGAATAATTTCTTACCCACATACTTCCTCCCTGTTTTTAAGTTTTCAATAATATAAACAAATCCTAAATTGTTCCCTATCTGATCTTCTGTGAATTCAACGTCTTTATAAATCCATGACATTAATCTTCTTCATATTCATCTTCGTCCTCAGAATAATCTTCATCTTCATCTTCGAAGTCTACGTCTGTCACATCATCCGTCCGAGTTCCACAGAAAGGACAGAACATAGGCGCATCTTTTGAAGTTAATTCTTCTGCGAATTCCACATAATACGAAGATTCACATTCCAAACATTCTCCTGCTACTACTTTATTTGTCATTTTATTCCCTTTGTTATAATGTTGTAACTTCGCAAGAATTTCCACTACATGCTGCTTCTGCAATAAGTGTGGTCAAATCTTCAACTTCTACGATCTTACTTAGGTCAATGTTTTTACAGTGTTTCATAAGATTTTCGTATTCTTCTTTAGTGCAATCAGTAAATGGTGCTTGGACATAAGAACCATTATCATGGTTTAACACTGAAATGCCAGTATACGAATCCTGATTATCCCACAACCATTGCCCAACTGATTCCCACTCATCATCCTTGAGTGATACTGTACAAGAAACATTATTCTTGTTTGCACCAGAGTGATGACCTTTATGTACCCATTCTAAATTAAACTTCTTTACTCGCTCAAGCATATCAAGAGGCTTCTCTGTACGAATAATAGAACCTTCTGGTGCTTTTTGTGGAATTGAGATAATAGCTTCCAAGTGTGGTTTGAATGCACAATCTTCAATCAATTCTGGAATTTCCTTTTTCAAATAATGATAAAGTGCTTCATTCTTACCAACTCTCATTCTACGGATATAATAATCATTATGCCAAGCATGAATACCCGATGATGATCCTACTACACATGATGCAGTTCCTTCTGGCTTAATTGCAGTAGTTCTTGCCGCAGGATTAATTCCAATCTTTTTGGCATATTCAATATTAGTATTATTAACAATATTAGCAGCCTCTTCAAGATTTAATGACAATACAGCACCAGAACCAATACCAGTCATACTAACACCAATTAGAGCTTCTTTTTCAGTGGTTTCTTTCCAGATTGGACGAAGATAGTGGAAATCTGTATATCCAGCTTGCAGCGTACCAAGAATTGATGCCGCTTTAGCAACGGCATTTAACTCTTCTTGTGTATAAACGTCAGATACATTAATAGTAGAAAGATTACAAAACTCATTTGGTTTTAGGCTAATTTCGCAACAGGGGTTAGTGCCCATATGTAAATCATCAGTCCAGAAGAATCCAGGTTCACCCGCACCAGAACGTTCAACAATATTCCAGATGTGTTTAAATTGTGCTTCTGCAACTTCACCACGTTTAAGTACAACTGAATTATTAGCGCGGCCACGTTGGGGATTCAATTCCCACCATGATCCGGATTTACATGAAAGCATGTCTAAATCATTCATATCAAAAAGTACAATCATGGCCGCACGACGAATACCACCAGCAAGTACCGCATCTGCAATATGACAACACATGTCATGGATTTCAATTGATTTCAACTTACGGCCAATAGCACCATTCAAAATAGAACGAAGATGTTCCACACAAATCTTCAATGGGTCTGGGCCGGGGGCTTTACCACCAGAAGTAACCAATCGTGCACCTTTTGGTCGAATATCACGGTAATCAAATACAGGATCAGATTTACCTGTTGTATATGACTTAATCAACACCTTAACCGCATCTGCCCATCCTTCAATAGAATCACCAACCAAAAATCTACGAGTCTTTGTTGATGGTCCGATAATAACTGGAAGTTTATTAATATGCACGTCTTGCACAGAATATCCAACACCAGTTCCACCCAAAAGCAAAAAAAGCAACTCAGCAAAGGCAAATGGGTGATCCATAGGGACATATGCACAATTAAATACTCTAGAATTAGACAATTCAATAGGTGCACCAGCAAACTGCATAGACCGCATAGAAGGAAGAACCTTCTTTGTCATCACATAATCTTCATACAATGACTTGATCTCATTTTTAATCTGTGGATACTTTTCCATATGCATAACCATATTACGCTCACAGATTTCTTCCCACGTTTCTCTACGATTGAGTTCGGCTACATGCTTTGCATATTTGTTAAAAATTACCAGAGAACTCAATATTTCTTGTGACTTATCCATTTATTATTTTCCTATATTATTATTTACTACCTGTTGACCCAAGGCCACCAGTACCACGGACTGTCCCCGACAATTCTTCAACTTCAATAAAATTTACCTTTGGATATGGAATAATAAAGGCTTGTGCAATACGATCACCACTCTCAACAGACAATCCACCTTCGGCATCAGCAGTCAATTTAACCATAAGTTGACCGCGAAAATCCGAATCAATGACACCAACACAATTAGCCAATCTAACGTCATTTTTGAAACCATGCCCCGAACGAGAAAATACCAACATTACATAACCATCTGGAATTTCAAACGCCAACCCAGTTGAAAATGCCTTAGAATTGAACTCAAGAACCTTACCCGTGTCATATGTATGTATGTCAAAACAGCCTGATCCATCAGTTGCGTATTTTGGAACAATTGCTCGTTCATCCAACTTTTTAATATTTACGTTAATCATGATAATGCCCATAGTTTAATTTTTGTTACAGTTTGAAGACCCACCAATCGAGTCTCCAACGGACCATCCTTTAGTACCAATACAGGCACAGAGCGAATAGAATACTCAGCCGCAATATCTGGAAATGCATCAATATCAATAACTTCAATTGGAATATTGAGATTAGCAGCTTCCAGATTTTTAGAAAGCATTTTGCAAGGTGAACACCAAGAAGCAGTGAACCTAAGAATTTTCTTATTATTGGGCATACACAAACTCCATAATCATTGGGAAAATTGGTTCAATTGCTGTGGCACATGCAATAGCAACTTCCCGGTGTTCTTTTTGTGTTCCCTTTTCAGTGCGTAGCTCAATATAATGAAGCCAACTTCGCATTGTCCCATTCATGTATAATTTAGAACCAGTCATTCCTTCAGGCAACACTGCTCTAGCTTGTTCTTTGGCAATACCATTATCAAGTGCCCAAGTATATGCACATTGAATAACACCAAGAGCTTGTTTTTGTACAGCTTCCCATTCTTCGGCCAATGCAACATCATTAGTCTCAATACTATTTTGTCGATTTTTAGTATCTTGCATTCTAGCTTCACGAGTAACAAAGCCAAGCTGTGTGGCTTCTGCATATCTCTGTGAAAATTCCTGAAATGCAAATGATCGGTGGCGAAGAATCTGCCTAGCAATATCACGAGTTGTTTCAATTTCAAGGCACACAGAAACCATCTCCAGAGGCGAAAAGTGTTTGTGCTTAAGCAAGTACCTAACAAGTTTTTCGGACGTTTCTGAGTTGTTCTGGTTGGCTGGATTGGATACTCTAGCCGCATACGCAATCTGTTCCAGCAGATTTTTACCATCAGCACCCTGAGAGTACGAAATCAAATTTACATTCATAATATATTTCCTTCTTTACGTTAAAATTAAACTTTTTTCCAATTACAAAATTCTAGCTTGGCCCTGAGATTTAAAAAAGTGTGCTTCTCCATTATGTCACAAATATCATCAGTGTCAAAGCCAGCCAATACCATATCATTAATATCCTTTTCTTGAATCATTTCAGGCCATATTACAACATTAAAGTGATTGTCTATGGCGTGTTCAATCTGCTTAACAATTTCTTTATTCCTAGGTTCATTGTCATATACAAGAACTAGTTTATTCTTGTCAAGAAAGTCAGATACAGTGTGCAATGAAGAAGAAGCGACCGCCACGGAATTCCTAATAAACATGGAGTCTATTGGCCCCTCAAAAACATAGATTGGAGAATCTTCCGTGATTCGATTTATATTAAAAATCCTAGCGCCATCTTCTACCAGTTTAATTGTTATATATCGAATATTTGAATTTGTTAAGGTGCGACCTTGGAATCCTGTAAGATTTCCATCTTTATCATGGAATGGTATGACCAACCGAATATCATTTTTGTGTATATCTTTATCAATGCCAAAAGATTCGACAAAGGCTCGGTAATCAGCCGAAAAGTATATTTGTGGATATGAACTCTCTGGAATTTTTCTATTCCGAACATATTCTTTTGCAAAATGATCGTCTGGGAGTGACGCAATGGATGGTAGGTTGAGACTAGAATTAAAAATTGGCGCTGTCTTGATTGCAATAGGTTCAGTATTTCCTACTGAAGTTGGAGAATTTTTGTAATTTTCAAGTGTGTATCTTTCATGCAACAAGGGATCAACTTGCTTTAAGAAATTTGAAAAGGACATGCTTGCGCCACAGTTGTGACACATATAAAAATAGTCGTTTTGCTTACGGAAGACGTAACCACGACACTTTGTTTTGTTTTTTTGGGAATCTCCACATATAGGACACCGAAAGTTGAATAGATCATCCTTCTTTCGGGTAAATCTCTGAAGTTTGTTAGATGCTTGAAGTAGAAATGTACGATCAGTGATTACGCTCATAATGTAAGAAAAATTTTGGTTATTTAAACAGAGCCTGTATTATACCAAAATTTGCATGGGAAAGCAACCATGCGATGACAAATATTCCACCAGCCAACATCCAACGCCACTCTAAAATCTTGGACATGGTTTCTTGTTCTTTGTTGTTCCTAGCCTGCAATTCTACTCTCAGCGCTTTTATTTCTCCTAAAAGTGCCTTCTCAGTTCCTTGAACTTTTTCTAAAACTGTATCGATTCTATCATGAATTTCTTTGATGTCATCATCAGTTTCTCGTCTACGCATGTCGATATCCCCATAAATCTTTTCTATGTGTCTGTCGTGTTGTGCAATTAACTTTTCTATAACAAAATCAATTTTTGTACACAGTTCTGTCAATGATTGTATTTTTTGACCTTGAATACCAACAGTCACTTTCAAATCTTCTTCGGCCATTACTGCACACGCTTTCTGGCGATAGGCTTGCCATCAACTTTTTTGTGAATATTAACAGTCTTGCACACATTTGTTTTTTTATTGTGTTGTGTATAAGTGTGGCAAAACTTTCTTGTTTCTGCCATAGAAGGTGATGCAAAAGCAATCGCCAATATAAATGCTAATATTATTCTTTTCATTTTTCTAACCCTTGTCCGTGATTGCTAATCTTTCCTGTGTGTGTCCATATGCGGATACGCCAAGAACTGCTCCCATAGCAATATGAAATAAACCACCACCTTGTAGAGTGATCGGTGCCCATTCCCTAAACGCGAATGTACCTTTATTTATTTCCCAAAATTGGACTATGGTAAACCCTATAGGGAATAACACAAAATCAAAAAAACACACAGCCATATACATAAAAGCCATAAATGGCCTCCACTTTGACTGCATCCAATGCTCATCATCACTAATTGTCAATGGTGTTGTTTCATCTACCATAAGACTACTCCATTGCCTTTGTTATATTTTGATATCTGGTTCTACGCTCAACAATAGCAGTGTCGCCACCATTGATTTTTCTGGATATTGAATCAATGTCACCAGAATCGGCAAGCGTATTTAATTTTCTATCTTCCCAGAAAAAACATGCGGATTGAATAGCACCTTCATATGTACCCAAGAATGTAGGAACATCATCTATGATCATATTTATCGAATCTGCAAAGTCTTGTTGAGTTGCCTTACCAGTTAATTGAATAGCACCTTGCCCACGATATTTCCAACCGTCACCGGAAGATTCATCACCATTACCCATACGATTAGAATAAACTCTATTTGCAATCTTTTCCGGATTGTGTGCATATTCTGGAATTTCATCAGATGTAAAATGTGATCCAAACATACGACCCAATGTATCTTCAGAGTAATTAAGATTTTCACAAAGAGTATTAAAGTCTGCGGATTCTATGGAACACTCTGCAATAAATGCTGCAATACGACTTGGCGTATTAATAGAATAATCCGGTAAAATTTTATTTAATGCATTTACCCAATCTTGTGGACTCTTTGAATTGGGCACCCATGAGGTAAAATCTTCTATGGTAATCATTTATTAATCTCACTTTGTTTCGTTACCCAATCTTGAAGTGCAGATAATCTATTAGCAACTTCATGATATGTCGCATTATTGTCTGCTGTTACTCTTTCAACTTCAGAGAGTGCAACACCGGAGGGGGAATCATCAATTCCTGTGGGACTATTGGAAAATGTATCAGCGGCGGAGTCGTTGAACACGCGCACAAAAGAAACAGGAATGACACACATATGATCATCTTTAGTTGTGATAGTTTCAATAATTTTAGCATGATTATCCTCAGTTATTTTTTGTTTTTCTGTTAAGTATTTGACTATAGTCTGTGTCACAATCTTTTCTTGTGTGACAACTCTTTCAATGACAGTTTGTTGTGGAATTAATACGCTTTGCTTACCGTAAATATAACACCCAAACGCAATAAGTGTTATTGATGCAACTTTAGTAAGTATCCTATACAACAATGGGATAAAAGATTCGATAAAAGATTCACCAACAAAAAGAATAACACCGGCCAATATAAATGACATAGTTACCCATATTGGAGTATTGACCAATAGGAGTGTTTGTATATAGTCAATAAAATGAAAAAACATAATAACCTTTTAGTATGATGGTGGTTTTCTTGGGACAATTGACATAATAATGGGATTGTGTCGTTTCTTTTTCTTTAAATTGACCCCCGGCTCCCCACCCTTTCCACCAGTTCCAGAAATT
>Ga0208259_1000301_pt1 | contig 15708 bp, 15 predicted proteins | sample CryBogCBH22May08_FD_184618 | JGI IMG/M metagenome (GOLD analysis project Ga0208259, IMG submission 184618) | Freshwater microbial communities from Crystal Bog, Wisconsin, USA - CBH22May08 (SPAdes) | ecosystem: Environmental > Aquatic > Freshwater > Lake | place: Crystal Bog, Wisconsin, USA... | reverse complement strand
AAATCTACTTTACTTTTCTTTTGTCTGGACTTAGAAAGTTCACGACCTTCAAAATCCATCACCCACCTATTGATGGTAGAGCGGCTTATGCCAAACTTTTTAGAAAGGGTGCGATAAGACTGTTTACTTAATAAATAATCGTTTATAATCTCTTGTTTTTTGTCCATATTTTACACTTTGATGTGTAAACCTATTTTTGGACTAGACAAAGGCTATGAGACAGAATCTTAAATGAACAGCTAGGAGACAAAATTCTCGCATAAAGGGTTCTGCCGATTCCTTATTATAACACGAACTATATCGCCCTGTCACTTTTTAATTTTATTTCGCCACCTACTTGGCTTAAAATACAAAACATAACTAATCACAATACCAATAGTCAGTACCTAAGGCACTAAAAAAGTATGTATTCCACCCTTTTAAGATTCTATTCATCTGTATTCATTCTTTGCCTTTTGCCTATATGCCTAATTGCCTTGTATCATTTCTTAATTAACCACCAACCTTTCAGTACTATTCCATTCATCTGTTAGTAAAGTTATTATATAAATCCCAGGCTTTAACCCTTCAATGTTAATGACGGTTTTAGCAGGTGCATTACTAATGGTCTTTATTACTTTACCAATAATATCGGCAATAAAAATTGTAGCATTACCTTTTTTATCTCTGTTTACTATAAAACGGGTATGTGCAGGATTAGGATAAAGGCTAAAATCAGAATCTTTATGATTATTAAAAAGGAATAAAGTTGTCGAATAGGTTTTATTTCCCTCTCTATCGGTTGCTTCAATACGATAATAATAATTAATAAGGGGCAATTGATCTGTAAAGGAATAGGTTTGGGCTGTTTCATTAGTTGCGTTCAGGGTATTGATACTCTCAAATGATTTACCATCGGTGGAGCGCTGAACAGAAAAAAACATAGCTATATCGGAATTGCCAATCTGCCATTTAAGCGTATTACCCTGTAAGTTTTTAAAAGCATTAAAAGCAATGAAATGCACAGGAAGCGAAGGACTGCAAGACGAAATCTTAACAGGGATATTCTCTTGAATAGTAGTTGAGTTTCCCAACTGATCCAGTGCAGCATTGCCCCAGGTCCATAAACTATTATCGGTTTGTATTGCAGCATTAAAAAAAGATAAAGCAGCACTTAGATAGCTCCATTTATTGTTTCCTATTTTTGCAGGCATATTTGTTTGAATAGTGGTACCATTGCCAAGTTGTCCATTATCGTTTCTTCCCCAGGTCCACAAAGAGCCATCGTTTTTTAATGCTAGCGTTTGTCCGGAACCTTTACTTTGAGCAGCCCAGTCGGTATCGGAACCAACTTGTATAGGTGAATAAACATCATAGTTATTACCAATACCAAGTTGCCCCGAATAATTATAACCCCAGGCCCATAAAGTCCCATTGTTTTTAATGGCCCCCGATTGATCATAACCTGCACAGATACTCTTCCAGTCGGTATCAGAAGTAATTTGTTTTGGTGTAAGAACAACATTTGTTGTTCCATCTCCAATGGAACCAAAAAAATTAGCACCCCAAGCCCACAGAGTCCCATCTTTTTTAAGGGCTAAAGTTTGATAATCATGCACACTTATACTTTTCCAGTTGCTATCAGTTCCTATTTGTGTAATGATAGGGTTGTCATAAAGGGTACCATCTCCAAGTGTACCAAATGAATTTCTACCCCACGACCACAGCGTACCATTCTTTTTAATAGCAATAGTAAAATCTTCTCCAGCCCCCACACTCATCCAGTTGGTATCCACGCCTATTTGGGTAGGAACCAGTTTATTAATTTTACTGCCATCCCCCAACTGACCAACAATGTTGTAACCCCATGCCCACAAGGTACCATCGTTTTTTATAGCAACAGCATGCATGTATCCAAGCGAGAAATCGCTCCAGTCTTTATTGGCTCCTATTGCTGTAGGATAAAGCTTGCTAATAGTATCACCAACTCCAAGCACACCAAAACCGTTGTTACCCCAGCCCCATAAACTACCATCTGTTTTTTGAGCTATAGTATTATAATAATGTCCATTAACCCGTTTCCAGCAACCATTCTGAGCATTTAAAAACACCCCACAAAACAATAAGCCAGAAAATATTATTATTCGTTTCATAAAATTTTAGTCTGTTTAATGATATAGTTTAAGTAACAAATGATTTTAAAAAACAAAGTGTATCTCAGCTGGATCAAATATTTGTATTCCTGTATTTCCTTTGTGCTTTATTTTCCTTTTGCCTCCCTGCCTTGTATTCATCCTCAATAACTATAAACAGTCTTCGTCCTCTCCCTAGCATTATTCGATTTGGCAACTATCACCCTACCCAAAGAATCTGTAGCATAAGACAAAGAAGTCTGAAAATTATAGTTAGGTGCTGAGTAAATACCATTAAAAGTAGTGGGTAAATATTTCGAAATACCATCAAACCCATTTCCAGACAAATATTTATTCACCTTAACATACCATAGTGGATTTACATATTGTTTAGTTCCATTTGGGTAAGTATAAAAATACTGATATCCAAGAGAATATGATGGCAAAGTATATTCATTTACCTGCTGCAGTTCATCGCCTGTTATCAAATATTCACAAGAGTCTTTAAAGTCCGATCTTAAAATGGTAGTTTTTCCATTTGCATAAGAATATTGATATTTAATTAAACTATCACCACCAGCATTAGGAATACCAACAATGGCAGTATCTAAGTAAACCACTTGCTGATCGCTTATAAGCTTATGTACATCATTTGTCAGCAATGCACCATTGGCACTATAGTATTTAAACGTATATTCCGAAGGATAAGTAGTATAAATATTGGCGTACGTTAGAATATATAATATGGAGTCTGGTCTCGAAGTGATTGAATCGGCATCAAAAGCTCTAACGTAAATATTGGTAAGTTGTCCGGTACTGTTGTAGGTATAACGGTGTATCCAACATCTCGACCAGTAGGTACTGTTACCAGTATCATTCCACACCATTATGGATGGTTTAAATTTTTTAAAAGGATCTATTTGTTGGGCACTATCCACAACAATAACTGAAGTAACATTTTTATTGTTACACGATATAATTGAAATGTAACTGAATAATATACAACAAATAATTAATAGATTAAAAGCTTTTCTCATACTCATTTCTGGTAAATAATATTTGATGAAAATAAAGATTGTTTATTATAACAACTTAAAAATATAAATCTGAACGCCAAAAAAAAACGAAATTTCTGTAGAAGTTAGTAAAAAATAAGTATTATCAAACTATTATTTGTTCACCTCCCATAATACAATAATTTGTGTAAAGTATACTTCCTTACAATACCAAGTTGTATTCCTCCTATACTCCCTCCTTACCTATTGCCTATTTGACTTCAATGATGATATTACGCTGCATCACATCACCCAATGATTTTATTTTAGAATCTTTTTAGAGCCTGTTTAAAATTTATTCAATAAAAGCTTTACAGCGGATAATTTGACTATTTCTTCAGCAGATTCCATTAACAATTCATAATTCCTGCATAAGCTTCTATCTTTATCAAACCAAGAAAATGTTCTTTCCACTATCCATCTTTTATGGATAGGTTTGAAACTACCTTTATTTGAATCTTTTCGCATTACCCTTTTAAATAACATCCGAATTTCAATATTAAAGTTTCTATTATATCCCCCTTGATTTCCACCATCTGCAAGAATTGTTTGGATACTTGCATAGCTATCCTGTAGTATCCGCATCAACCAAACAACAGCCTTGCTATCATGAATATGGGCTACCGTAACCATAATAGCTAATAAAAACCCATTCTTGTCGACCACTATATGTCTTTTAATGCCTTTTACCTTTTTATTATCATCATAACTCATCAGAGACCGATTATTGCCCCATCTAACACTCCGACTATCCATTATTCCCAATGTAGCTCTAGCTTTCTGATCCTGACTAACCCTTACCTTACTGTGTAAACTATCCAATAACATGTCAAATATTTCCGCTTCAACCCATTTTCGATAGTAATAATATACAAGCTGCCATTTCGGAAATTCTTTGGGTAGCATATGCCATTGACAACTTGTTTTTACAATATACATTAACCTATTCCAAACGGAGCGTAAACTATACTTTCTTTTTCTGCTCGCTTTATCTAAGTAATTCTTAATACTGTTCCACTGGGCATCTGTCAAATCTGTCAAATACATATTTTCTTTAAGCTTGGCAACTATAAGAACGTTTATATAACTTATTTAGTGTGTGCCCTTAATTTCAATATCATTTTTAAACAGGCTCTTATACTATAAAATTCAAAATAGTCAGGTATTAAAAATTTAGTTAGGGAAAGTAAACAATGCCTTTGCAGCTTTTATTAACCTGGATTAAGGAAAATAACTGGGTTTAAAATCTACAAAAAGAATCTAAAGTTCACTGAAATTTAAGACAACTCCAAAATAAAATTGCATGTAGGATTAACCTTAATCTTACATGCAATTTTATTTTGGAGCTATTTTATGAAGCGAAACGCTTCCTAGATTTTGAATAAATAACCAGCAGAAACATTTACTATCTGGTTCTGAAAACGGGTACTTCCCTGTGTTAGAACTTTGCTGAAACCATTGTTTAAATTCACTTTCAACTGAAAATTTTTGTACTCTGTACCTACCAATAAATTGTAACCAAAATCGTAAGGGTTTACCGAGGTATAAGTACTATTGAAAGTATTGTCGTTTGTAAAATGTACGCTATTGTTTACTGTAGTTTGAACACCAGTAGTATTGTCGGTTCCTTTTTCCGTTCCTACTAATCCTCTTGAAATATAAAAACCAGTTCCCACTAATACCTTCCAGCTCTTAGAAAGTTTAATTTTATATTCTACATTTAAGGGTAATTCCAGATAAGCAATATTTAAGGTTGTAGTAGAGCCAAGACTTAAATTGGTAGGATATTTTTGGCATCCTTTCTGAGTATAAAGCAAACCACTCTGACCATAAAAACCAGATCCAAGTTCGAACTCTGCGATTCCTCCAAAATGAAAAGTATTTATATTATCTAAACCTATATATGAAGTGCCTGTTTCGTTCACCAACGTTGCACTATTATAGCCCGCCTGTATGCCTACTTTAAACTTTTGAGCAAAAGAATTTAAGGTCAATACTAAAGCTCCTATTACGAATAATCCTTTCATGAGTCTGTTTTTTGTTAGCACAAAGAACCCTTATTATTAGTAAAGTTTAATTTTGAAAATGTTAAATTGATGAATGTTTACTTCAATTTAACCAGTTGCTTTAAATGATATTTAGTTATTTCTAAATTGCTGCACTACAAAAACAGATCCAATTAGAATTATAATAGATCAGTTTTAGCAAGCAAATTCAAACAAATCTTTAGAGTCTCTTTAAATCCCTTATAACTTTGTGTTTCAAAATTTTTAAATATTCTAAAACAAAATTTATGGAACTACTACTGCACTATGGATGGCTGCTTATTGTACTGTTTATCGTTTTTAGCGGTCTTGTTACAGTCAATCAGGCTACTATCGCTGTGATTACTATGTTTGGAAAATACCGCCGGATGCTGAAACCCGGACTAAACTTTAAGATTCCTATTATCGAACAGGTGTATAAAACCATCAGTATACAAAACAGAAGTGTGGAACTGGAATTTCAGGCTGTAACTATCGATCAGGCCAATGTTTATTTCAAAAGTATGCTACTATTTGCTGTGATGAATGCCGACGATGAAACCGTGAAAAGAGTTGCCTTCAAATTCATTAGTGAGAAAGATTTAATGCAGGCATTAATCAGAACTATTGAAGGTAATATCCGATCGTTTGTGGCTACTAAAAAACAAGCAGAAATTCTTACGTTAAGAAAAGAAATAGTGAGCAGTGTAAAAGAAGAAGTAGACCATGTGCTGGAAGACTGGGGCTATCACCTGCTGGATCTTCAGATAAACGATATTACATTCGATCAGGCTATTATGGAAAGTATGAGCCGTGTGGTAGCGAGTAGCAACCTGAGAGCTGCTGCGGAGAACGAAGGACAGGCGCTGTTAATTACTAAAACTAAGGCTGCCGAAGCTGAAGGTAATGCGATAAAGATTAGTGCTGAAGCAGAAAAGACGGCTGCACAATTGCGTGGCCAAGGGGTGGCATTATTCAGAGAAGAAGTGGCAAAGGGTATGAGTCAGGCTGCAGAACAAATGAAGCAAGCTAATCTGGACACCAACGTTATCCTGTTTAGCATGTGGACAGAAGCTATTAAAACGTTTGCCGAAGTAGGAAAAGGTAATGTGATATTCCTGGATGGTAGTCCGGAAGGAATGGAAAAGAACATACAACAGATTATGGGTATGATGAAGATGAAGGAGAAGGCTAATTGAATACAGGAGTGATGAGAATACAAAATAAGTTCATACGTAAATATTTCTCCTATATTTAACCCGATAAAATCATTTTCAAGATGACAACAGTAACACTACGAAAAAAACTGCATGAATACATTGCAGATGCTGACGATAAAAAAATAAAAGGCATGTTTCTGTTTCTGGAAGATGAGATAGAAAAAAAGAACCATGCTAAAGGTTTATCCAACTCCTACAACTGGATGGAGGCTAAAGAAATTATCATGGGAAATAAAAGCAGGGTTAATACAAAACCTGATTATCTAGCAAAGAGCAGTTATAATGTCGCGATAAGCTTATGCCTGGTATGATTTACAATTAAACGGATTGTGAGAGTCGTTTCTGGAAGAACTTGAATTAAGCTACAAAAAGATAATAAAGAATCCTACCTACTTTGGCTTTATTCAAAATGGATACAGAAGCCATACTATCAAGAAATTTCCTTACCAGATTATATAAGAAATCATTGGTAAACAGGTTGTTGTTTATGAAGTATTTCATAGTTTTATGGACTCCAATAAAAAATTATCCAACATTTAGTTGCAGATAAGAATTTACCAATTTTAGCGAGAACAAATTTTCAAAAAGTGCTTGTTCTAGATTTAGCACCTTTTATTTTGAGAAATAATAGGTATTTGAGGGATATTTGGTTTGATTTTAGGGAAATTGGAGGATTGTCTAAAAACACAAAATCCTCGCAAACTCAATGTTTACAAGGACTGGCACTTCTCCAAATAGAAATAGCAGCTATTATGCTGCTATTATTCTAATTTTAGTTGCAGAGAGGAAGGGATTCGAACCCTCGTAACCACTTTCGCAGTTAACACACTTTCCAGGCGTGCTCCTTCAACCACTCGGACACCTCTCTAAAAATTGGACGGCAAATGTAAGGTTTTGTTCTTACCTATTCTTTAATTAATGGAACAATTCTTTCTAATTTCTCTGGTTGATGCTCTCTCCATTGCGGATCGTACTTTACAAACCAGCTTAACCAGATGCTTCGGGATAAGCGCATGAAGAGGGGTTGCAATACAATCATGAGGGCTACATTAGTAAAGAACCAGTATATAACGCTATTATCTTCCAATGTAAGCGTGCCTATTACGGCCCATGCTATTAGGGTGGCTACGGAAAAGGCAATCATTAATGCATAGCTAACATAACCGGTACCATAATAAAAGCCTACCTCTATTTCGGTAGCCTGATGGCATACGGTACAGTGGTCGTGCATCTTAAGACTCTTCTTTCTGCTATATACCTGCCTTGACTGAAATATTTCTCCTTCGCGGCATCGTGGACACTTATTGGTGATGACACTCCATAAATACGATGACTTCTTTGCTTGCATAATTATTCCTTTTCTGTTGCTCCTGGGCTGCAAATGTAAGGGTAGTGATGCCCCGTTTCTGTAACTGATGTTACAAAAAGGAAGATTAAGGAATAATCTTTTCCATACCAATACTCCTGGAGCCTTTGATAAGAAGGATAGACTGCTGCATGTTTTGCTGATGCAACCAGTCCTTAGCTTCTGCGGCGGTAGCGAAGTATATAAAAGTATGCTGCAGCTTTGCAAAATCGCCCCCTACAAGTACTACCTGCGTAAAAGATTGTTGTTGCAATAATGTAATGATGGCAGCATGTTCGTCCACACTATACTCGCCCAGTTCCATCATAGCACCCAGCAATAAATATTTGTGCGGTGCATGTAGGGCTGCCATATTCTGAATAGCGGCTTTCATGCTGGTAGGATTGGCATTGTAGGCATCCATAATTACTTTGTTGCCCTTCCATTCCATCCACTGCGAACGGTTGTTGCTGGGCTGATAATCCTGCAAGGCATTCACTATTTTTTCTTCGGGCACTTTAAAGTATTTACCGATGGCTACAGCACATAGTACATTGGGTAAATTATAATCACCAGCAAGCTGAGTGGTAATCGTTTTTACTTCCTGAAAACCCTGATTGATCTGTATAGATAGAGTGGGTTCGGCACTAATAACATTGCCCAATATACAACCTTCTTCAGTGCCATACAGTACCGGATTTGAAATGCCTGCATACATCTCTTTAAGATAGTCGTAATCGGCGTAGGCGAAGATGGTACCATGGTTCTGTTTAAGATAATCGAAGAGTTCACCCTTTCCTTTTCTTACCCCTTCAATTCCGCCAAAACCTTCGAGGTGTGCCTTGCCACAGTTGGTAATAATACCATGTGTAGGGAGGGCATAGGTGCAGTATCCTGCAATCTCCTGCTGATGGTTTGCTCCCATTTCAATAATAGCCATCTGTGCATCTTTTTTGATGCGCAGAATGGTTAATGGAATACCGATATGATTGTTCAGATTTCCTTCGGTACAATACGTAATATACTCTGCCGACAACACAGCATTTACCAACTCTTTAGTAGTAGTTTTTCCATTGCTACCAGTGATAGCAATAAAAGGAATATCGAATTGCTGACGATGATGTTTTGCCAGTAACTGCAAGGTACTGAGCACATCGTCCACCTTGATTAAACGATTGTTATTGAGATCAACGTCTTCATCTACAATAGCATAAGCAGCGCCAAGTTCCAAAGCCTTTAGGGCGAAAGTATTACCGTTGAACTTCTCGCCTTTAAGGGCAAAGAAAATACAACCTTCCTCGAGTTTACGGGTATCGGTAACTACAATAGGGTGCTGCTGATATATGCTGTAAATGGCTTGTATGTTCATATGTTGTATGTGTTAGGTTATAAGTAATACAGAATACGTTGTATGTTGTAAGTATTAAGTATAACTACAAAACAAAAATACATTTATTGATTGCAAAATAATCTGCTTTCAATAAATGTATTTGTATAATTTTTTAATACAAGGAGATAGGAGTCAGAAGTGAGGAGACAGGAGAATACAAATTACACTACACTCAACCTTTCCTTTGTATTATTTTTTAATTTTTACTTTTCCCTTATTACATTCTACGCTACTTTCAAGAGATTCATTTTGCTCTTATCGAACATTCTTTCGGCATAGTCGAGGTCTACATTAAACTCTTTGGTATCGGTACCTGGAAGCTCGAACATTGCATCGGTTAAGATGCTCTCGCAGATGCTTCTTAGTCCTCTTGCACCCAGCTTATATTCCATAGCTTTGGTTACCATAAAGTCCAGCACTTCATCTTCCACTGTAAGCTTGATACCTTCTATTTCGAATAGTTTGGTATACTGCTTCATCAGCGAATTTTTAGGATAAGTAAGAATGCTTCTCAGCGTTTCTACATCCAAAGGATTCAGATAGGTAATGATTGGTAAACGACCCAACAATTCCGGTATTAAACCGAAAGATTTTATATCCTGTGCATTGATAAACTTCAATAAGTTTTCGCGCAGCATATCCTGGTGTTCTTTATTTACATTGAAGCCAATAGCATTGGTATTAATTCTGCGGGCAATAATCTTGTCTACGCCATCGAAAGCACCACCACAGATAAAAAGAATGTTCTTTGTATCTACCTTAATCATCTTTTGTTCCGGATGTTTTCTACCGCCCTGAGGGGGAACCAACACTTCGGTACCTTCCAGCATTTTCAATAAACCCTGTTGTACGCCTTCGCCACTTACATCGCGGGTGATAGAAGGATTATCGCCTTTGCGGGCAATCTTATCTATCTCATCCACATATACTATGCCGCGCTCTGCAGCTGCCACATCATAGTCGCAATTCTGCAGTAAACGAGTAAGCATACTTTCTACATCTTCGCCCACATAACCTGCTTCGGTAAACACAGTTGCATCTACAATAGCAAAAGGAACATTCAAAAGTTTAGCAATGGTTTTTGCCAGTAAAGTTTTACCCGTACCGGTTTCTCCCACCATGATAATATTGCTTTTTTCTATTTCAATATCATCATCCTTCTGCTTTTGATTAATACGTTTGAAGTGATTATAAACCGCTACACATAAAATCTTCTTTGCTTCATCCTGACCGATAATATATTCGTCCAGGAACTTCTTAATTTCCATTGGTTTACGAACGGATAATTTGAAGCTGGAAGCTGCTTTATTCTTACCAGGAAGATGACTCAGTTCCTGAGAAACAATCTCCTGTGCATGCTCTACACAATTCTCGCATATATGGCCTTCCTGACCGGCAATAAGGATAGAAACCTCGTTGCGTGGTCTTCCACAAAATGAACAATGTACCTGCTGCGTCTGCTTTGCCATATTATTTTTATTTAATAACCTAAATAGATTCTACTATATGATCCACTATACCATAAGCGATTGCTTCGTTAGCATCCATCCAGTAGTCTCTATCGAAATCTGCCATAATCTGTTCTACTGTTTTGCCACAGTTTTCTGCTAAGATTCTTGCACCAATTTCCTTGGTCTTTTTAATCTGATTAGCATGTATTTCTATGTCAATAGAATTTGCCTGAAAGTATCCACCAAGGCTTGGCTGATGAATCATTACTTCGCCATGCGGATAGATATATCTTTTACCTTTTGTACCTACACTCAACAGGATAGAACCCATACTTGCTGCAAGGCCCATACAGATGGTAGATACTGGAGAAGTAAGCAACTTGATAGTATCGTAAATAACCATACCACTCGTAACTACACCACCCGGACTATTGATATACAATTTAATTTCTTCGCCAGGTTTATCTGCTTCCAGTAAAAGCAATTTAGTAACGATATCCTTAGCGCTCTTATCGTCTACTCCACCCCATAGATAGATAGCTCTTTTTTCGAAGAACATCTTTTCCATTTTCTTCATCATCCCTGCGCCTACCTGTTCTGCTTGTTTTTCTTCTTTTGGCTCTTCTTCTTCATCTTCCATGATAAAAGGAGCAATATATTTTGACTCGATCATATGTATAAGTTGTATGATTAAAAATTAATCTTTCTTAGCTTTTCTTGGATTGATTAGTAATACTTCATCAACCAGACCATACGCTTTAGCTTCGTCGGCCTTCATCCAGAAATCACGTTTGCAATCAGCCGCAACAGTATCGATATCTTTTCCGGTATGGAAAGAGATTACTTCGTACAGTTCTTCTTTCAGCTTCTTAATTTCTCTTGCAGTGATTTCAATATCAGATGCTTGTCCGCCAATAGCACCACTTGGCTGATGCAGCATTACCCTGCTATGTTTAAGCGCAGTACGTTTTCCCTGCACACCTGCACACAATAGTACAGCACCCATACTTGCCGCCATGCCAGTACAGATAGTACTTACATCGGGACTAATGAACTGCATGGTATCGTAAATGCCAAGACCGGCATATACACTACCACCCGGACTATTAATATACATCTGTATATCTCTTGTACGGTCGGTACTTTCTAAAAATAATAATTGTGCGGTAACAATATTGGCCACATAATCGTTCACCTGTTCGCCCATGAAGATAATTCTATCCATCATTAAACGACTGAAAACATCCATACTAGCTACGTTCATTGGCCTTTCCTCGATGATGTAAGGCGTAAGATTGGTAGGATCGAAATGGTTGCTATAATTATGCAATGTAGCACTGCTGATGCGCTGATGCTTGATGGCATATTGTTCAAATTCCTTCTTTATATTCATTGTAAATATTTTATATAAGCGTGTTCCGTTTTCTCAAATATCATGCAAATAAACGTAATAAGACAAAATGACTGACGAACTATTCTATTATTATGACAATAAATAGAACAAATAGCGCTACAGTATGGATAAAAGAAAAGGTTAAAATAGCATAATACAAGTGTAAGTCAGCGAGATTAATTCCCCTTTCTTTGCAAAAGACAAGCAATAAATAGATGGAGATTACAATACGCAGAGTGATAAAAGAGGATGCCGCAGTATTTTCGGCTTTATCTAAAAAGACCTTTTACGACACTTTTACCGGCACCTGTACCGAGCAGGATATGGATGAATTTCTGGAAGAATATTTTAATATACCCCTGATAGAAACACAGCTGGAAGTGGAAGACGATTATTTCTATTTTGCCGAATACGAAGGAACACCCATTGGTCTGGTACGTTTTAAAGAGGACTATGAAGAGTTTGAAGCCATCAGACAATGGAAATCGCTGGAACTGAAAAGACTATACATTTTAAAAGAATTTCATGGAAAGGGTGTGGCACAACAACTGATGGACTTTGTGCTGGACTATGCCTATAGCAATCAATTTGAAGTAGTATGGTTAGGAGTATGGGAGTTTAACTTCCGTGCTCAGAAATTCTATGATAAAAACGGATTTACTTTCACGGGGCATTCCCACCCCTACCCCATTAGTAATACTCCACAGACCGACCTCTGGTACTGGCGTTTTTTGAATAAATAATTCCCTTCTTATTTATAGGTATAAAATTCACTGATAGGGAAAACTGTTCAATAAAAATGCTGCAAACCCAATAAATTTTTCTGCACAGGCAATGTGAATTTCAGGATAATAACCATTCATTTTATGGTATAAACTGCAGGTGGATTGTTGATAACATAAATTTTATGGTAATAAACCCATCAATTGTGTGTAAATAATGTGCAGACAAAAAGAATAAATATATACCTCCTAAAAAGATTATAAAACCATTCCCAACTACTACATTCGCCGTCCTCTTGCAGAGAAAGTTTAGGAGATACAGGAGAAAAAGAGGATATTTGATTTTGAATAACAGCACAGCACTTACTACAAAAAATGGAGATTACTAACTTTAATAGAGATAAGAAAAAAAAGCGCCCGAATGCCGAACTAAGTTCCATGATTTATGGCAAAGTTCCCCCACAGGCAAGAGAACTGGAAGAAGCCGTTCTTGGAGCCATTATGCTCGAGAAAAGTGCCTTCGATAAGATGATGGAAATCAACCTGAAACCAGAGTGTTTTTATGTTGACACCCATCAGATTATCTACACTGCTATGAAACAAATGCATATCAATGGTACGCCTATTGATATCCTTACAGTAGTAGAAGAATTGAAGAAATTAAGTCAGTTAGAGATTGTAGGTGGTCCTTACTTCATTACCAAATTAACCAATTCTGTTATCAGCAGTGCACACATTGAAGCACATGGTAGAATTATACTGGAGAAATTTATTCAGAGAGAATTAATCCGTATCAGTAGCGAAACAATTGCTGATGCTTACGAAGATGGCACCGATGTTTTTGATTTGCTGGATAAGAGCGAAACAAGAATGTTCGAGATTACCAATAACTATCTTAAAAAGAACTTCGAAGAAATTGGTTCTGTATTAGCAAAGACCATTGAAAGAATAGATGAGTTAAGAACAAAAACAGAAGAAATATCGGGTGTGCCAAGTGGATTCCCTTCACTGGATAGAATTACATATGGCTGGCAGAAAACGGATTTAATCATATTGGCTGCCCGTCCTGCCGTGGGTAAAACGGCCTTCGCGCTGAACCTTGCCCGTAGTGCGGCCTTACATCCTACCAAACCTACCGGTGTTGCTTTCTTTAGTCTGGAGATGAGTGCCACGCAGCTGGTAACGAGAATTCTGAGTGCCGAAGCTGAACTGGATATGTCCAAAATTTCGCGTGGTAAACTGGAGGAGCATGAGTACAAACAACTACTGGAAAAAGGAATTAAAAGACTCGAAAAAGCACCTTTATATATTGATGATACGGCCTCTTTAAACATCTTTGAATTTAAAGCAAAAGCACGTAGGCTGGTTACCAAAAATCATGTTGGTTTAATCATCATCGATTACCTGCAGCTGATGAGTGGTAGTGGTGAAAGAAACACCAATCGTGAACAGGAAATCAGTGGTATCTCCCGTAACCTGAAAGCAATGGCAAAAGAGTTGCAGGTGCCTATCATTGCACTGAGTCAGTTGAGTAGAGCTTTGGAGACCAGAAAGGAAACTAACAAGATGCCTCAGTTGAGCGATTTAAGAGAGTCCGGAGCCATCGAGCAGGATGCTGATATGGTTATGTTTATTTACCGTCCGGAGTACCACGAAATATTTACTAATGAGCAAGGGGAAAGTGTAAAAGGCGAAACGCATATTAAGATTGCAAAACATAGAAATGGAGAACTTGATATTGTAAAGCTCCGTGGCTTATTACACATTCAGAAGTTCGAAGAACTGGATGGTGGACCTGTTGGTTTACAAGCAGGCAAATGGACTTCCTTACCTACTACACCTAACGAAAATTCCTTTGGCAATGGAGGCGATAGTAAGCTCTTTATACAAAAGGGAAGTAAGATGAATGATAGCTTTGAAGAAGATGATAATATCTTTTAATAATCCTTTATTTTTCTGAACAGAACCAGCATGGATATACCTTATTTCTATATTACTGAAAGTCCGGCAGCAGGCACGCAGATAGCGCTGAAGGAAGATACCAGTAAGCACTGTATTCAGGTGCTTAGAATGAAGGCCGGAGAGCCCCTGATTCTCACTAATGGATTGGGCGCATTGTACCATGCCACTATTACCAGAGAAGATAAAAGAAACTGTCTGGTTTCTATTGATAAAGCCGAACATACCAATGCCCGTCCTCGCAAGGTAACCATGGGTATTTCCCTGCTAAAGAATGCCAACCGACTGGAATGGTTTCTGGAGAAAGCTACCGAGCTGGGCATTGCTGCTATAGTGCCTTTAATCTGCCATAGAACCGAGAAACAATACTTTAGACAGGATAGGATGAACAATATTGTAATATCGGCAATGCTGCAAAGTAAACAGACTTTTCTGCCGATATTATCGGAGCCTGTTTCCTTCGAAACCTTTATACAAAAACATTGTAGCCAACAGAACTTTATAGCACACTGTATAGAAGCTGATAAACAAACATTAAATCAATTTCAGCTTGGCAATGAGCTGAGTATTTTAATAGGCCCCGAAGGCGATTTTACCCCCGATGAAATTACCCTTGCTCTACAAAATAATTATCAGCCTATCTCCTTAGGCAATACGAGGTTAAGAACAGAAACTGCAGGAATTGTAGCAGCTACACTGGCGGTGAATCTTTAGGTAACCAATCTACTTTCTCAATTCCATATTCTTCTATCTCATCCCAATCATTGCAACCACTCAAAACTGCAAATAAGTTTAGAAATAAGATCACTAGCGTTGCGTTATAAGTCAAACAGAATCAATTGGTTAGAATTTTGTTCTTTAAAATATTGTAATTCAGTATGCTGAAACAGTTGATTTATTTGGATTCTTTCAAAAATTGATATACTTAAAATTTGTAGAATTTCGTAGAGGCTTTGTTTTAGCATAAATTTCTTTTTGGCTATGGCCACTATAACATAAACTTATACGGCAATCCATACTTGTGTTTTTACTGCATTT
>Ga0208259_1000299_pt1 | contig 15736 bp, 16 predicted proteins | sample CryBogCBH22May08_FD_184618 | JGI IMG/M metagenome (GOLD analysis project Ga0208259, IMG submission 184618) | Freshwater microbial communities from Crystal Bog, Wisconsin, USA - CBH22May08 (SPAdes) | ecosystem: Environmental > Aquatic > Freshwater > Lake | place: Crystal Bog, Wisconsin, USA... | reverse complement strand
AAAAGGCGGCAGAGACAAGCTTTAGTTATGGTGCGCCGACCGAAGGTGAAATCGAATTGGCTGAACGTATTTGCGCATTGGTGCCGAGCATTGAGCAGGTGCGCATGGTATCTAGCGGGACCGAAGCAACGATGAGCGCGTTGCGTCTAGCCCGTGGCCATACTGGGCGTGATTTGATTATCAAGTTTGAAGGCTGCTATCACGGTCATGCCGATAGTTTGCTGGTTAAAGCGGGCTCTGGCCTATTAACCTTTGCGGACTCTACTCAGAATGCGCCATCTTCAGGTGGCGTTCCTCAGGATTTGGTGAAACATACTTTAGTGCTACCTTATAACGATGTTGCTGCAATTGAAGAGGTATTCAAGAAGCAGGGCGATCAAGTTGCCGCAGTCATCTTAGAGCCTATCGCTGGCAATATGAATTTAATTCAGCCTTCAAAAGCATTTTTATCGGCGATTCGTGATTTGACGAGTCAGCACGGTAGTGTATTAATTTACGATGAAGTCATGACTGGTTTCCGAGTTGCCTTGGGTGGCGCGCAATCTTTACAAGGCATTGTTCCTGACCTTACTTGCCTCGGTAAGGTGATGGGCGGCGGCATGCCGATGGCTGCCTTTGGCGGTAAAAAAGAAATTATGTCTAAGTTAGCGCCTTTGGGAAACGTTTACCAAGCAGGCACTTTGTCTGGTAATCCGGTTGCGGTGGCTGCCGGACTGAAAACTTTAGAGATTGTTTCTCGAGCCGGCTTTTACGAGTGCTTAACTACTCAAACCCAAAAGTTGATGACGGGATTAAGGCAAGCTGCTGATAAGGCGGCCGTTCCATTTGCTGTTGATAGCGTTGGTGGCATGTTTGGTTTTTACTTTGCAAATAAAGTGCCAACCACGTTCGAAGCGGTTACGAAAATGGATATTGAGTCATTTAAAAAGTTTTTCCATGCAATGCTAGATGAGGGTGTTTATCTTGCGCCATCAGCTTATGAGGCGGGTTTTACTTCGATTGCACATGATGATGCAGTGCTTGCTCAAATCATTACTGCTGCAGAAACGTCTTTTCAGAAACTCTAAGACTTCCTTACATTCTTAAGGGATGGTCGTAGCCATCCACTTGAATGATTTCCAGCTTTTTGGAGTCTTTGCCTGAGTCTGGGATTTCCATAGCCGTAAGTTTGCCACCCCAAACGCAGCCTGTATCGAGCCCAATGACATTGTCCCGCCTCATTAGACCCAAGGTCGACCAGTGCCCGAAATAAACTAGGGCATCTCGGGTTTTACGCTTGGGAACTTTGAACCAGGGAATATAACCCTTGGGAGCATTCCCTAAACCCTCTTTACTATCAAATTCCATTTGCCCCGTGGGAGTGCAAAACCGCAAACGGGTAAGGGCGTTGGTGATCACACGCAGACGCTCGACCCCTTTTAAGGAATTACTCCATTGATTGGGAGTATTGCCATACATATTGGCCAAAAAATCAACATAAGATTTTTTCCGCAAAGCTTTTTCAACTTCTTGTGCGCACTCGATGGTTTGCTGAAGATCCCATTGCGGCAGAATTCCAGCGTGAACTGTAATAACCTTACCATTGCTTAAGGCCATTGGCCGATGGCGCAGCCAATGAATTAACTCTGCTCGATCAGGCGCGCGGAGAATAGCGCTAACAGTATCTAGACCTTTGGTCTTGCGAAGACCGGCATCGATTGCTAGTAGATGTAAATCATGATTACCTAAGATGCATTCAGCGCGACCTTGCTCTTGCAGGGATTTAAGTTGACGAAGCGCTCCAAGTGAACTCGGGCCACGATTAACAAGGTCTCCCAGAAAAATCATTTTTGATTCTTTTGGCAGTTTCTTGACTAGGCTTTTGAGGGATGGCGCGCATCCTTGTATATCGCCAATGGCATAAATCTTATTCATACCCTATCTTAAATCGGAAACTCAGTACGAAGCTATTCGATACTCGTTTTTTTAACAACGCTATAGCGCACCAAGGTCTTCTTGCGCGCTTCGTCGTGATTGACGACAGGTAATGGGTAGTCACGCCCTAGCAATATCCCCGCAGCTTCGAGCTCAATGTGGCCAGCTTCCCATGGGGCATGGATGGATTTTTTTGAAAGTTTTTCTAGTTGAGGTAAATATCTGCGAATAAATTTACCCTCAGGGTCGAACTTTTCAGATTGCGTAATGGGATTAAAAATCCTGAAATAGGGTTGAGCATCGCATCCAGAGGAAGATGCCCATTGCCACCCACCATTATTTGAGGATAGCTCAAAATCGTTCAAATGTTCTGCGAAGTAGGCTTCACCCCAGCGCCAGTCAACCCCTAGATCCTTAGTTAAAAAACTAGCAACGACCATGCGCAACCGATTGTGCATATAGCCGCTTTCGTTCAGTTGATGCATGGCGGCATCTACTAGTGGATAGCCAGTCTTGCCTTCGCACCAGGCGGCAAAGAGTTTCTTGGCTATTGAGCCACTTTCCCACTGAATATTGTCGTAATCTGGTTTGAAGGAAGCACTGTTGGCAAGTCTCGGATGATTGGCTAGAATCATGAAATAAAAATCACGCCAGATGAGTTCGCTTAACCAGATGGTAGCGCCCATACTGCCAGCAAGCATGCGACGATGCGCCTCCCTGACCAGTCCTCGAATCGATAGCATGCCAAAACGTAAATGGGTAGAAAGATAGCTAACCCCCTTAATGGCTGGAAAGTCTCTGCCAATCTGGTACTGATTCATTCGTGGGAGAAAGTCTTCCAAAAAGTGTTGACCACCCTCGGATCCTGGTGGCAGATAGGTTTCAATGCCAGTCTTTGCAAACCCCATTGATTTGAGGCTTGGCAATGGTAAGTCTAGTTTTTTTGGAATGGGCGCAAATTGATTTGTTTTGGGGGTGCAATCATAAGCTGCTAAGTCTTTTTCTTGAAGAGTTTTCAACCAGTTATTTTTATAGGGTGTGAAGATCGAAAAGACAGTATTCGAATTGGTGAGTATTTCTTTCTTCTCAAAGATAACTTGGTCCTTGAAATCTTCAAATTCAATATCGAACTCAGATAACTTATCTTTAACAGACTGATCACGAGAAATAGCAGAGGGTTCGTAATCGCGGTTGGTAAATACAGCATCCACCCCCAGTTCATTGGCGATTTGTGGAATACATTCCAGGGGATTGCCATAGCGAATAATGAGACCGCCACCTTGTTGGCGCAGTTCCCCATCAATCTGTTTGATGCCTTGCCAAATAAAGTCTACCCGCCGATCATGTTTAAGCCCATCTTGATCTAGCTCTCCCTGAATTAGGGGTTTTAGGATATTGAGATCAAAAATGAAGGCTAGCCAGACTTGATTATTTTTCTGGAGGGCGTGATGTAAGGCTGCATTGTCATAAAGACGCAGATCACGACGGAGCCAAACAAGCACTTTTTTCATAGCCACTATCTTATGGGGGAATGCTAAAAGGCGCTTGAGTTGCGTAGAATTTCGGTAAAATAAACCCACATGAGCACGGCTAAAAAAGCCCCTGTGGATAAATCCCTAAAATCCACCCAAACCCCAAGCGCAGGGTCATCGATCTCCCATTCTGCCGATCACCTAGCAAATCAGTTTTTAATCGCTATGCCAGGTATGGTGGATGAGAATTTTGCTGGCTCTGTCATTTACCTTTTCGAGCATACGGAGAAGGGTGCGATGGGTTTGGTGGTGAATCGGCCTACCGAGGTTGATTTAGCAAGCTTATTTGACAAAATTGAACTCAAACTTGAAATAGCTCCGTTGCTACAGCAACCAGTTTATTTTGGTGGGCCTGTGCAAATTGAAAGAGGCTTTGTTTTGCATGAGCCAAACCCTGAATGCGCTTACTCATCATCCCTTGTAGTGCCCGGAGGTCTCACCATGACCACCTCCAAGGATGTTTTAGAGGCCGTAGCTAATGGTCAAGGCCCAAAGCATTTTCAAATGACCTTGGGATATTCTGGTTGGGGCGCAGGGCAGCTGGAAGAAGAAATTGCCCTTAATGGCTGGATTAATGTTCCTTTGAGTCGTGAGGAAATGGCAGAAATTATCTTTAATACCCCTTCTAGCCAGCGCTACGAGCGAACCATGGGCCATCTTGGGTTTGATCCCTCGCACCTCTCTGGCGAGGCAGGGCATGCCTGAGGTGGAAAAAGAGCTCACAGTAATGGCTTTTGACTACGGCACCCGCAGAATTGGGGTTGCTATAGGAAATACGCTAACTCAGACTGGGCAGCCCATCCAAACCATTGCAGAAAATGGAGATGATGCTCGCTTTAGGCTTATAGAGGCCTTAATTCAAGAGTGGCAGCCTACTCAGCTAGTAGTTGGCATGCCATGCCATCCAGACGGCACAGCCCATAAGATGAGTGTTAAGGCTAAACGATTTGGAAATCAGTTACATGGCCGTTTTCATCTGCCAGTTACTTGGGTGGATGAGCGGTATACCTCAGCTGTTTTGGAGGGAAATCCAGAGATGCGGGACAATTTGGATGCACAGTCTGCGGCCTTAATTTTGGAGCAGTACTTTCATGAAAAGAATTAGGATAAGTTGAGATGAATGCTGAGCAGTCCTACCTAAAGTTACTTGAGGTCTTGCGCACGCGCAAGGCGTCAGGAGAGGTTTTTGAATTGGCTGGTTTAGCCATGGGCGGAGCATGGATTGCTGAGCGTCTGGCTAGTGATTTGGGTCTGCCCCATTACGGGGTCATTAACGTCGCCTTTCATCGTGATGACTACGCTGAAAAGGGGATGACGGCGATTCGGACTGCTAAAACAATGCCCACTCAGTTGCCTTATGAAGTGAACGGCGCGCATCTTATTTTGATAGATGATGTTCTGCTAACCGGCAGAACTGTACGTGCTGCATTAAATGAATTATTTGATTTTGGCAGGCCGGCGAAAGTAGAGTTAATGGTGCTGGCTGATCGGGAAAATCGTGAGCTACCTATCGCAGCTGATTTTGTAGGTGAGCAAGTGCAAGTACCCGATGATCAGGTGCTTGTCTTGGAAAAAAAGACTGACGGCAAATTCACTTTTCAACTGGAGGATTGCGACTGATGAGTGAGTTTATACAACCATTTAATCAATTTAATGCTGCAGGGGATTTAACGCATCTGGTTACTCTCGAAGGATTACCTAGAGAACAACTTGTTTACATCCTAGATACTGCGAAGCAATTTGTCAGTGTGACCGACCCTGCTAGAGAGGTGAAAAAAGTTCCCTTACTGCGTGGTAAGAGTGTCTTTAATCTCTTTTTTGAAAACTCCACACGCACTCGGACTACTTTTGAGATTGCAGCTAAGCGTTTATCAGCCGACGTGATTAATTTAGATATTTCCACATCCTCTACCGCCAAGGGTGAAAGTCTATTGGATACTATCGATAACTTGGTAGCAATGCAGGCTGATATTTTTGTTGTGCGTCACAGCGTCTCTAAGGCGCCGATCGAGATTGCTCAGCATGTTCCCCCGCATGTTCATGTGGTAAATGCAGGAGACGGTAGCCATCAGCATCCCACTCAGGGCTTGTTGGATATGTACACCATGCGCCACTTTAAGAAAGATTTTAGTGGGCTTAAGGTCGCCATTATTGGCGATATTGTTCATAGTCGAGTTGCTAAATCCAATATTTGTGCATTGCGCACTTTGGGTTGTACTGATATTCGCGTCATTGGGCCAGAAAGCCTTTTGCCTAGTGACTTAGATATGCTTGGGGTTAAGGTATTTCATAGTGTGGAAGAGGGATTAAAGGGGGTTGATGTAGTGATGACCTTGCGCATTCAAAAAGAACGGATGGAGGCTGGGCAGGTTCCTGAGGGCGCTGCTTTTTTCCAGCGCTACGGGCTAACACAGGAGCGCTTAGCTTTGGCTAAGTCGGATGCGATTGTGATGCACCCAGGCCCCATGAACCGTGGCGTTGAAATCGATTCTGCAGTTGCCGATGGTCCCCAGTCCGTGATCTTGAATCAAGTGACATTTGGCATTGCGGTGCGCATGGCAGTGATGTCAATTCTTGCCGGTAATTAAATCGTAAACCTGTGACCCAAGTTCAGAAAAAGCATTGGTTAATTCTGTCGCATGGCTTCAATATGGATGGTCGAGCATCCAGCCAGACCATTACTGACAAAATTCCTTATTTTCTGGATGCTGGAATAAAGCCAATCGTCCTTAGCGCTATTACTGGAAAGAAGGACGATCGATTCCAGCACAAACAATTTTTAGCCTGGGGTCCAGCAGCATTTCGTTTTGATTTTCGTCACTGGATTGCCAATCAGTATGGGCGCGGATTTTTATACAAGCTATTAACTAGAACAGTTTCCATTGTGCTAGCCCCATTGATTGGCCTAGAGAAGCTTTGTTTGGGTTATTCAAGTCAGTGGTCATGGGCCGTACCTGCATTTATGCATGGCTCGAGATTGATTCGCCAAAAAAAGGTTGACTTGATTTTTTCAACAGGGGGCGCGTGGTCTGCTCATTTGGCGGGATTGTGGCTGAAGAAAAGGACGGGCTTACCTTGGATTGCAGAAATTCATGATCCATTAGTCATCCGGAAGGATCCAAATGACCAAGGCTTTAATAAACCTCAAAATCGTGACGCGCAATTTCGTCAATATCTAGAAAAACAAATTTGTAAATATGCTGACTTAGTATGGTGGTTTACTGATGGTGCATTGCATTACGCAAAAGTAAGAAATGTTAATTTAAATACTGTTGGTAATGCACATGGCATTACCATTATTCCAGGTGCTGAGCCACTAGTTAACAATCCTAAAAGTCTTATCCATGAGTATGGTGATAAGCTTCATTTGTGCCACTTCGGTTCGCTGGCTATAGATCGATCGCTTTCTACGATTTTATTTGCAGTATTCGAGTTGATAAAAAAATATCCAGAAGCAAGAGAGTTAATTCAGATAGATGCCTATGGAGCCCCATTGGATCAATTAAGCAAGGATGCGATAGAGAGTTTTTCTTGCCAAGATTTATTAATTGCACACGGTAGATTGGAAAAGGATTACAGGACCAATAAGAGTGGGCGCGAAAGAGTGATTGAGAAGATGCAGATGGCTGATGTACTCATATTGCTGCACGGGAATGATGAGTGGTGCGCCGAATACATTCCGTCTAAATACTATGAATACCTATGGACGGAGCGGCCAATTTGGGCCATTACCCATCGCAATGTCCAGCTCGATAAAATGATTGACGAGCGCGGTGGCTACTTGAGTCACTCCGGCGATCTTGATGGTGTCAATATGGCGCTTGAGAGAGTTTGGTTGGATTGGAGAGGTAAAAAATTACTAAAGCCTCAATGGACCCCGATTGGGGTTAATCAAGCAGTAGCTACGATTCTAAAAAATGTAGAAACCCTATGACTCGAGTAAGTCAATATAACTTCATGAGCGCAAAAAAATGTTAAATTTTATTCTCTACTGCTGCACATTCCGAAAGGATTTAAAAAGAACGGTAAAGCTCGCAGAAAGTATTCGGCGACATAATAAAACGGGTATTCCTTTTTATATTTCGGTACCGGCGGATGATGTCGATTTATTTAAAGAACATTTGATGAATTACGACGTCATCATCTTTGATGAGAGAGATATCTTTCAGGCTAATCCAAAGCTAGATATCCAAAGGTTGTATGAAATTCGTGGTGGCTTAAGGCAGCAGGTTATTAAATCGGAATTTTGGAGGCTGGGTATCTCTGAAAATTACTTAGTGCTTGATTCCGATTGTATTTTTATCCGAGACTTTGCCGAGCCAGATTTTATTGCAATCGATGATGTGCCATATTCAATTGTTCATGAAGGGCGTGATGTACTTCAGGCAACAGAACGATTTGGCCCTAAGAAAATTCGTCAGCATTTTTTTGCTGATCGTGAACCGATTAAAGCCGCCTTGGGCCGCTCTGGTGTTACCTATGATTTTGGGTACGCTCCATTTTTATGGAGTAAAAAAGTTTGGCAGTCATTGGATGAGCAATACCTGACACAAAATTGCATGAACTTCATGGATGCGGTGTTACTTTGTGGATCAGAATTTACGTGGTATGGAGAGGCTCTGATTAGCTTTAGGGCAATTCCCATTTATCCTCGTGAGCAATTATTTAAGCACTATCACTATGAACATCAGTTGTGGGCTGATCAAGTCTTGGGTTATAAAGAAAAACTTCTTGCCCACGATTATTTGGGTGTTGTCTATCAGTCAAACTGGGAAAGCTGGGGTGATTTTGGCCCATCCAAGAAGGGTGTTACTTCATTAATATGGCGATCAATTAAGAGGGCCTTGAAAAAAATCCAATTCAAGATATCTTTATTGCTGGCTTTGTTTAAGTAGGACCTTCTAAAGGTATCTGGCATGCTAAATTTATCAACAGTCACGTTACTTTGTGTTGAAACTAGGAGGCCTGAGCTGGCGCATTGGGCGGTTGATCAATGCTTGAAAGGCACGAGATTTTCTAAAGTGGTCTTGGTAACCAATCTTGAGCTTGTAGGTCAAAAGAGAGTAGATATTGAATATGTTCAAGCTCCCCCCATTAGGAATATTAAAGATTATTCTGAATTTTTGTTGACAGGGGTTGATCAATTCATCAAGGGCTCACATGTATTAATTATTCAGTGGGATAGTTTCATTATTCATCCAGAACTATGGGATGAAGAATTTCTTGCTTATGACTATATTGGTTCAGTTTGGCCACATCATCCTGAGTCACCCGTAGGTAATGGTGGATTTTCATTGCGCTCTAGAAAACTACTACAAGCCATCAAAAGTCCTGGCTTCATCAAAAAGCATCCAGAAGACTATTGCATATGTGTCGATAACAAGGATTTTCTTGAAAAACAGTGCAATATCAAGATTGCCCCCGTTTTTCTAGCCGAGAAATTTTCCGTGGAGCGAACTTCGTGGCATAAAGCGTTTGGGTTTCATGGCTTTTTTAATTTCGCTAAAGTATTGAGTGACAAACAGCTTAGAGATTTTATTCATTTGGTGCCTGATGGGTATTTAAGCGGTCTAGATACCTATGATTTGATTGCCAATCTAAAAGGGCAGGGGCGGGTTATAGTGGCAAAAGAAATTGCAAGCAAAGTTCATTTTCGTTGGAATATGCGCAAGCGGTATCTCTGGTTGATGCTTTGGCTAGCTAGTACTTAGGAACTAATAAATATGAATTGGCAGTCAAATTGAAGAAGTTCCGCTAATGGAGGTAAAAATACCGCTAGTCACATTTCTTATTCCCACAAGGAAAAGACTGCATATGCTTAAGGCTTGCTTAGAAAGTCTTGAGATGACATGTTTAAAATTAGACAGTTTTGAGGTTGTTGTAATTTTTGATGTAGATGATATTGAGACGATTAAAGCATTTTCCGATCTAAATTTTAGATGCACTGTAAAGACGATCATTTCAGAGCGGCATGGATACTACGGACTTCATCGGTATATTAACGATGCGTATACTGCATCGTCTGGGGAATGGTTTTGGTTGTGGAACGATGATTTAAGAATGATTTCAACAGGGTGGGACGAAGTCATCAGAGAATATAGCGGAAAATTTGTTGTACTTAATCCGTCAAATTTACATCCGTACTGGAAGGGGTACTGTATGGATGCAACCATCTCTCCTTTGGTGCCAAAGAAGTGGTTTGAGTTATTGAAAAGATTCAGTGCTTATAGTCAATACGATACTTATATAAATTCAATAGGCTATCGATTAAATTTGGTGATAAATGAACCACGCCTTATTAATATCCATGAGCAAGTGTTGGATGAGGTCTCAGCGGGAATTTCATACGACAAGAATCAATTTCCTACGGCCGAGAGTAATCTTGATTATTCTATATTAAAAGACTATCTCGGTAAGAAGCAATTGAGGTTTAACTGGTTTAAGCGTATTCCATACAACATGGGAAGATCGTTAAGAAGAAGAAAAAAGCATTTTAAAAGAATGTTGAATATAGAGTATCTTCGATCTCGACTACGCCCAAGAAATATTCTATCGAAGTTAAGTCAATTTTTTAAGGATTGATTTGATGTTCGGCTTTATCGTGCTGTAAATCATCTTATCAATAAAGTGCTTATATTTGATAAAGAGCGTAAAGAAAAAATCATAATAATTCCTTCTGTCTGAGGTAAATTTATCGTGGACAATATAGTCGGACGTTTCTTCGGCGATAAGGATATTTATTGCTGCTTTCCTTCTCCCTCTTTTATCGCTTGCAATAGAAAAATCTTTTCCTGTAGATCCTGAAATACCCTCAAATATTAATAAGAAGGGAGGACCAAAATTCAAAATTTTTTCCTTAAGCAGTTGGTCTCTAAAGCTATGCTCTAAATAATAGCCCTCTAGATCCCTAACCCTTAGATGTGCTTTTGATAATGTGGATAAATAAAATTTTAAATCTGAAATAAAAAAACGCGTGTCAATAAATTCCAAAAATATTTTATCTCGGCTTGGCAATGCTTGGAACTGGGGGGCAGCTAGAAATTGGCCGTTGAATATCTTTACGCAATCTTCAAAATTCTTCACCCACATTTTAGATGTGACTTTAGCAAATAACGATGACTCTTTTAGGATCCTGGAGTTTTCAAGAGCGTAATTTATTATCTCTCCCTCCCCATATCCCTTGCCATACATGGAGACTGAAGAGGCATCATTCATGAAGCTAATTACCTCAATACAGGCAGTTGGGAATAGATTATCAAGAGTTTGAGAAAAATTAAACCCCGATCCATCGCATATAACTATTTTTAGTTGAGGAAATGCGCTTAACCAAGCCCCTATAAATTTAACGGTGAGATTTATGCGTTCCGTAGGGTTTGACAGCGTAGTTAGTGGGGCTGAAGTAGAGACACACGAGGTAATAAGTAGTGGGGGATACTGAATAATCATATACAGTCTGGGAGATATTTTGCAAGAATAGAGAGTAATTTTTTTGGAATCAATACCTTTCCTGCATCACTGAGGGGAATATTCCTATTAAATAAATCTCGTCCCGATCCCATTTTTTTTAAAATTTCCGATTGTGAAATTTCCTTGAAGGAATTTAGATTTTCTACTTCACATATCGCGATAATTTTTCTTTCGATGTCTGCAGCTTGCATAAAATAGGAAAAATGCCACCCCCCATTTGGTATATTGGGGAATCTATCTTTTTCGCTCCGAATCTTATGCGGTTTAATAAGATTTGCATGCTGGATGGAAGTAATGGCTGTGCCAAAGTAATCACCTTCTTTTGCGGAGTGATTCACGTTGTAGTAATAAAATTTCTGATTGCAGATATATATAGGGTGATAGTCAGAAATATAATCTTGGTAGCTAAGTTTACTTTTTGCAAAATTAACTGCATCCTCACTAGGAAACTCATCTAGATCACCGAATATTAAAATATCTGTATCAGAAAAAGATAATAATTTTTTTAAAATGGCATTTCTTTGCGCATCTTGTATTTTCCAAAGATAACTTTTTCTCTTTCTAATGTATTTTATTTTTTTCCAAACCCATGATGGTGAATTTAAGGCTATAAATTCTCTGTGGTAGATGATTTTTTCATTAAAAGGCAATGTACTTATTAAGGCTTCATTCAGGATGTATTCCTTCTTTTTTCCTGAAAAATCAATGTTAGCCTCCGATATTATGAAGTGATCAACCAGAGGCCCTAAAAATTCGAGCCTGACTTTTAGTAGATCTAACTCATTATAGAAAAGAAATGCATCTAAAATTTTCATTAAATATGTTAACTTTAATAATTAATCTTTGGTATTAAAATTTAAAAATCTTAATATGTCACTTTTTCTAAGATAACATTGCTCAAGATGCAGAGAAAGGCCGGGGATGCAAACTCCAAGATAGCGTTTTGGTTTTGACCAGAATTTCACTCGACGCGGAATTTGCTTGATAAATCGGGACTTCAATAACAATGCCTGTTTTGTCAGAACGCAGAAGTTATCAAAATCAAAATCTTTCTTGGCCGTTTTGGTAATTAACCAAACATCAGCATCTTCTTTTAGTATTTTTCCAGTGACGGCCAGAGTCATTGTAGTGGAGTTAGATGTTCGCCACCACTGAGTAGTCCCTTCTACAATTTCCGTCAATTCGGAGAATTTATTAGCTTTGGCGTATGGATTAATCGGCATATCGTTGAGATTGTATTTGTCGGGGTGATCGTATAGAGTGATATAGTCAAAGTACTTTAGACCTTCTTCGAGGGCGCTTGGCGATTCTGGAAGATGAAGGTAGTCATCTTCAGCAAAATAGAAAATGTCATCATCTTTGGCTATTGCTAAGGCGATTTCATAAAGCTTCCAGAAGGAGCCTGGGTTGCCTAACTGGGTTTGAATGAGTTGAGCAAAGCGGTAGTCATTTTTGATACGAGCCATTAGCGTCTCATCACAGTTATCAGCTACGCAAATGATTTCCCAATCTTTAAATACCTTTGTAAGATTATCAAGGGAGTCGTATTTATTGACTCCATCCACTTTGACTTTGGGATAGCCTTTGCTACTAATTCTAAAGAGCACGATTTTGCGCATAGAGAAATTTTCTTATTTAATTCAGTACGTTAGTATAATAAACACCAACCCTTTTATAATTTTCGTAATTAATTAGGCTTTATATTCGCTGTCGTTGCTCGTTTGGAGGATGATAGTCTAGTGCAATTCCAAATAGAAGGTTTTAGATGATTTTAGTAACTGGTGGTGCTGGATTTATTGGTGGCAATTTTGTCTTAGACTGGCTGTCTCATTCAAGTGCTGATGGAATCATTAACTTAGATAAGCTGACCTATGCTGGTAATTTAGCCACTTTAGAACCTCTTAAAAATGATTCACGTCACCTTTTTGTGCATGGTGATATTGGCGACAAAGAGCTTGTATCTATTTTGCTGCAAAACCATCGGCCACGTGCAATCATAAATTTTGCTGCAGAAAGCCATGTGGATCGATCCATCCATGGCCCAGCTGAGTTTGTGCAAACAAATATTTTAGGAACATTTAATTTATTAGAGTGCGCTAGAGAGTATTGGGGTTCGCTTGAAGGCGATGCTAAAAATCAGTTTCGTTTTCATCATGTTTCAACCGATGAAGTCTACGGATCACTATCTCCTGGCGATCCAGCCTTCACGGAAATCAATCCCTATGAACCTAATAGCCCTTACTCGGCTTCAAAAGCCGCCTCAGACCACTTAGTGCGCGCTTGGTTTCATACTTATGGTTTTCCAGTAGTAACAACCAATTGTTCAAATAACTATGGCCCTTATCACTTTCCGGAAAAGTTAATTCCTCTAGTGATATTAAATGCCCTCAATGGTAAGCCGTTGCCAATTTATGGCGATGGTCAGCAAATACGAGATTGGTTATATGTGGGAGACCATTGCTCTGCTATTCGTGAGGTATTAGCTATAGGACAACTGGGCGAAACCTATAACATTGGTGGTTGGAATGAAAAAGCTAATATAGATGTTGTTAAAACTATCTGCCACATTTTGGATGAATTGCGCCCCCGCACAGATGGTAAGTCATACTCTGAGCAAATTACTTATGTAAAAGATCGCCCTGGTCACGACCGTCGCTATGCGATTGATGCGAGTAAGATAGAGCGGGAGTTAGGCTGGCGCCCAGCAGAAACTTTTGATACTGGCATTCGTAAAACGGTTCAATGGTATTTGGCTAATCCCTTATGGATTGAGGGAGTAGTTAGCGGCTCTTATCGAGACTGGCTAAATAAGCAGTACAACTAAAATTTATGTTCATGATGAAAATTTTAGTTTTTGGCAAGGATGGTCAGTTAGGCAAGGCATTTAAAGAATATTTTGATGTAATCCTTGCATTTTTCCCTTCTCCGCCATTAATCGAATATGTAGGTCGCCTAGAGTGTGACTTAAGCAATGGGGATGCCGTTGAGAAGCTTTTAAATCAATTTCAACCTAATCTCATCATTAACGCTTCTGCTTACACGGCTGTAGATAAAGCTGAGGCTGAGGTTGATTTAGCTTATGCCGTCAATGCTCTAGCGCCTGAAATTATGGCGCAATATGCAGCGATGCATGGCACGACCTTTTTGCATTACTCAACTGATTATGTTTTTGATGGCAGTAAAGCTGGTTTTTATATAGAGGACGATACTCGCAATCCTTTGGGCATTTATGGCAAAAGCAAGGCCGCAGGTGAAGAGGCTATTGAAAAAGTTTTTGCTCATGGTGCTGCGGGTAGATATGCGATCTTTAGAACAAGTTGGGTCTATGGTTCTGGTGGCAATTTCATTCGTACCATTTTGCACTTAGCTAAAGAACGCGAAGAGCTCAAAATTATTCATGACCAACAAGGGGTTCCAACAAGTGCAGAATGGTTGGCGCAGGTTAGTTTGGATTTCGCATTCAATCAAAACTTCCAATTAAGGGAGTTTGCCTCTGGTATTTACCATGCGGTTCCTGCTGGTGAAACTACTTGGTATGGCTTAGCCACTTTGGCGATAGGTACTGCTCTTGAAGCAGGCGTAGCTTTGAAGATAAGGCCGGAAGCCATTAAGCCAATATTAGCTGTTGAGTACCCATTGCCAGCCCCAAGACCTATGAATTCAAGGATGTCGACGGCTAAATTGCGTAATGTAGCTGAGCTGGAAGGTGATATGTCAAAATTGCAGCGGTGGAATAGACCATGGACCGATGATGTTCGGGCTTATGTCTATCGTTTAGCCAAAAGTAGGTTTGTTTAAAGGAAACGGTATGGCGTTAAAACGCAAGGGCATTATCTTAGCTGGTGGCTCTGGCACACGCTTGTATCCAGTTACGCAAGCAGTCTCCAAGCAACTCATGCCAGTCTATGACAAGCCGATGGTCTATTACCCTTTAACGACCCTGATGTTAGCTGGCATTCAGGATATTTTGCTCATTTCTACACCCCAAGATACCCCGCGTTTTACGGAGTTATTGGGTGATGGCTCGCAGTGGGGTGTAAATATCCAATACTGTGTGCAACCCTCCCCCGATGGTTTGGCACAAGCCTTTACCCTGGGTAAGAATTTCGTGGGCAATGATCCCAGCGCATTAGTCCTCGGTGACAATATTTTTTATGGTCATGAACTAGTCGCTAATCTGTCTAGTGCTGATGATCGTACAACGGGCGCTACTGTGTTCGCCTATCATGTCACTGACCCCGAGCGTTATGGGGTAGTAGAGTTTGATCAGAACTACAAAGCCATTTCGATTGAAGAGAAGCCCGTAAAACCTCGCAGTAATTATGCCGTGACGGGTCTATATTTTTACGACAACCAAGTGTGTGATATTGCCGCCTCGATGAAACCCAGTGCGCGTGGTGAGTTAGAAATTACGGACGTCAATCGTATTTATTTGGAAAAAGACCAACTCAGCGTTGAAATCTTAGGCCGGGGTTTTGCTTGGCTTGATACGGGTACTCATGATTCTTTATTAGATGCCGCAGGATTTATTGCGACGCTGCAAAAGCGTCAAGGGCTCATGGTGGCTTGTCCTGAAGAGATTGCTTACCGTCAGGGGTGGATTACTGCAGAGGCCGTACAGAAAGTAGCTAAGCAACTGAGTAAGAACAGTTATGGTCAATATCTTGGCAAGATCTTAAGTGAGCTCAATACCAGTGCCCAGCCGATTGCTTTGTCTGCGAAGAAGGTTATTTGATGAAGACGCATGCCAAACTGGCGAAAACGCCAACAGCCATTCATGATGTGTTTGTTTTAGAGCCTAAAGTCTTTGGCGATGAGCGCGG
>Ga0208259_1000298_pt1 | contig 15812 bp, 10 predicted proteins | sample CryBogCBH22May08_FD_184618 | JGI IMG/M metagenome (GOLD analysis project Ga0208259, IMG submission 184618) | Freshwater microbial communities from Crystal Bog, Wisconsin, USA - CBH22May08 (SPAdes) | ecosystem: Environmental > Aquatic > Freshwater > Lake | place: Crystal Bog, Wisconsin, USA... | reverse complement strand
TTTTTATAAACTATAATTTATTTGACAATAATAAAAATTGCACAAGGGTATGAGGAAAATTATTGTGAGAAATAATATTATACAGGTATGACAAATTTAAATGCCGATATGGCTTCAAATATAATCCGTTATAAAATGCTTATGAATACATCGCAAGATGCAATTCATATAGTAGACAAGTATGGTAATTTGTTGGAGTGGAATGAAGCATTTAAAAAGCACCTGGGATACTCTGAAGAGGAACTTATTCATTTAAATATTGTAGATTGGGATAAGAACTGGACCAGGCCAGATAAAATTGAATTAATGCACGGCATTCCTGAAGAAGGCATTTCATTTGAAGCAATCCATACTACAAAAGACGGCATCGAGAAAAACGTGGACATAAAACTGAATAAGTTTTACGAAGACAACGAATTATTTTTTTACTCTACTGCAAGAGATATTACCCTTCAGAAGAAGATTCAAAAAGACATTAAAAGAGCAGTTATTCAAGGGGAAGAAAATGAGAAAAGAAGTATTAGTGTAGAACTGCATGAGAAGATAGACCAGACCCTTACCGGTGCTAAAATATTTTTAAGCTTGTATATGAAAAATGGGGATAGAAAAATTCTAGACGAAACCCTTGTACTTTTAGAAGAATCTATCAACAATATAAGAGACTTATCTCATGTAGTAGCTTTGCCTAATTTGAAAGATACGGGATTGGAATCTTCTGTGCTTTTGTTTACAAAACAAATAAATGAACATCACCCAATTGCATATAAGCTCACCGTAAATTTCGATGAAAGCCGATACTCCCTTGATTTCAAAACAAATATATATAGAATTATTCAGGAAGCATACAGAAATACTATAACACATAGCAGGGCTAATAATGTGGAAATAGTAATTATGGAAACAGCGTTTAAACTAAAAATAGCTGTAATTGATGATGGCATAGGTTTTAACCCTGCTGACAAAATGAATAGTATTGGTATTACCAAGATCAATACTAGAGTGGAGGTTTACAACGGCACTTGTATAATAGATTCTATGCCTGGCAAAGGTTGCAGTATTAAAATAGAATTTCCATTACCATAAAATTACTAAAAGAATAAAATTCTTTGTATACTAAGAAGCTATTTGAAAAGGATTGTTCTGAAAATAATGGAGTAAAATAATTTAATATTGGTTCCAACTTGTTTAATTTGCTGCAATAATTTATATAAAAAAGCAATAATTATGATAATTAGAACAACACTTATAACCTTTTTAGCTATTCTCATTATTAGTCTAAGTTCTTGCCTAAAAGAAGCTGCAAGCACCGCAAACGTTGGAGGCAATGCAGACTCTTTAAGTTATATCACAGGCAAATGGTTCTGGTACAAAACGCTTATACACGATACTTCAAGGGGGCAGACAGGTATTGATACTTTTTATAACGATTATAGTACCTATGACTTTAGGAATAATAATATGGTATATACATCGGCATATTATAAATCGAATAATAGTACCGTTAACGATTCTATGCAGTATTATATTAAAAGAACCAAAATTGGGTTTGTAAGATATACTTCCACTGCTGATACAAGCTGGTTTGATATTAAAAACTGTAACAGTAGCAACTTTATGATGTATACCAAATCAGTTTATACCAGTACCAATCCACCTACAGCAGTCGAATACTGGCAATATTTTGCTAAGTAGGGAGTATTTATGTTTATTGAAGATTGGAGACAGAATAATACGAATACAATTGGTTTAGTGTGCTTGACTATTAACTATTTTAAATTTATTTAATGGTAAATAAGGTAGACTATTAAAATTAAATATTTTAGCAATTCTACCATTCAACAATTCATCAATAAGACAATATAACCATTCAACTATTTAATCACATAGTAATTTAACCCTTGAATAATCCAACAATTTAATCCTTAGACCATTTATATTTGCCCCCTATGTCTAAGTCAGTTTCGGATACTCCGCTCATGCAGCAGCACAAGGCTATTAAACAAAAATATCCTGATGCTATTTTATTGTTCAGAGTGGGCGACTTTTATGAAACTTTTGGTCAGGATGCTATACTTGCATCGGGGGTTTTGGGCATAACACTTACCAAAAGAAATAATGGATCGGCAAGTAGCAGCGAGCTGGCAGGATTTCCACATCATGCACTGGATACCTATTTGCATAAACTGGTAAAAGCGGGATATCGTGTAGCTATCTGCGATCAGCTGGAAGACCCTAAGACGGTAAAAGGTATTGTGAAAAGAGGGGTTACAGAACTGGTAACACCGGGTATTGCAACCAACGATAAACTACTGGAGCATAACAGTAATAATTTCCTTGCTTCGGTACATATTGACGAAGAGAAAATGGGTATTGCTTTTCTGGATATTTCTACCGGAGAATTCTTTGTGGCAGAAGGTAATGCAGATTATATAGATAAATTATTGCAGAGTCTGAAGCCTGCCGAAGTTATATTTCAACGTAGTAATCAGAAGTATTTTAAAGAGACTTTTGGCAATAAGTTTTATACCTACACCCTAGAGTCCTGGATATTTGAAGAGGCCTTTGCTACCGAAATATTATTGAAACATTTTCAGACCCATTCTCTTAAAGGCTATGGGGTAGAAGCAATGCATGCAGGCATAATAGCAGCAGGTGCTATACTTCATTATTTAAAAGATACAGAGCATCCCAATTTACAACATATTACGGCTATACAAAGGATAGAAAGGGAAGACTTTCTATGGATGGATCGGTTTACTATCCGTAATCTCGAGATCATTAATAGTGGTAGTGAGCAAGGCAATAATCTGTTGAAGGTATTGGATAATACCGTTAGCCCAATGGGTGCCCGTTTATTGAAAAGGTGGATTCTAATGCCTTTGAAAGACATTCATAAAATAAACGAGCGACTGAATGCGGTAGAGTTTTTTATTAAAAATGCCGAGGCTCGTCAGCAGATAGTAGCAGCTATAAAACATTGTGGTGATGTAGAAAGACTGGTGAGCAAATTGCCGAATAAGAAGATTAATCCTCGTGAAGTATTACAGTTAGCTAAGGGATTACAGCAGGTAGATATTATGAAGTCTTTATGTGATTCGCTGGATAATGATTATTTAAAAAGACTTGGTGATGGTTTGAATGGATGTCATTTAATAGCCGATAAAATCATTAATGAAATAAACGAGAATCCACCCATTGCTACCAACAAAGGCAGCGTAATAAAAGAGGGGGTAAATGCTGAACTGGATGAACTAAGAAAGATTGCAAGTGGTGGTAAAGATTACTTGTTGCAGATACAACAGAACGAATCGGCAGCTACTGGAATATCCTCTTTAAAGATTGGTTTTAATAATGTATTTGGATACTTTTTAGAGGTAACCAATCTGCATAAAAGTAAGGTGCCTGAGAACTGGATAAGGAAGCAAACACTTGCCAATGCGGAAAGATATATTACACCCGAACTAAAAGTATATGAGGAAAAGATAACTGGCGCAGAAGATAAAATACTTACCCTGGAGAATAGTTTGTACGATCATTTGCTGGTAGCTCTGCAGGATTATATTGCACCCATACAAGTGAATGGAAACATAATGGCTATCATGGATTGCATGAGTTGCTTTGCTGATAATGCCTATAAATTCAAGTACAAGAAACCAACCTTGCATGAGGGATATGAACTGGATATAAAAGCAGCAAGACATCCGGTAATAGAGCGCAATCTGGAAGCAGGAGAACAATATATATCCAACGATATTTATCTTGATCCATTGAGTCAGCAAGTCATCATTCTTACTGGTCCCAACATGAGTGGTAAGAGTGCATTGCTTCGTCAAACAGCATTAATAACGTTGATGGCACATATAGGCAGTTTTGTATCGGCCGATGATGCACAGATACCATTAACGGATAAAATATTTACGAGGGTAGGAGCCAGTGATAATTTAAGTGGAGGGGAGAGTACCTTCATGGTAGAGATGAATGAGACAGCGTCTATCATCAATAATATATCGGATAGAAGTCTAATACTATTAGATGAAATTGGCCGAGGTACTTCTACTTATGATGGTATTTCCATTGCATGGAGTATTGTGGAACATTTGTATCAATCGCCATGTAAGCCAAAGACTTTATTTGCAACCCACTATCATGAATTAAACGAACTGGAAGAACAATTTGATACCGTTAAGAATTATCATATTACCAATAAAGAAGTAGGCAATAAAATAATCTTTTTACGCAAGCTGGCAGCAGGAGGAAGTACACATAGCTTTGGTATTCATGTAGCTAAAATGGCAGGTATGCCACCGAGCTTAATTAATAGAGCTAATGAAATTTTGAAACAACTCGAAGATAGCAGAAGCAGCAATACTGAGGCGAAGGAAGTCCTGAGTTATCAGGCTAAACAATCATCTTCTCCTAAAGTACAATTATCCATATTTGATGCTCATACAGAAACCTTTCAGCATATACGTCAGGCACTTACCAAGCTGGATATAAATAGACTAACACCAGTAGAAGCATTGATGAAGTTGAATGAGATAAAATCTATGATTAAATAATAATAAAGGGAGATAGGAGACAGGAGTAAGGAGTCAGGAGAATACAAAAACTAAAGACTAAAAAAAGAAAAACTAAAGAATACAAAACTAAAAAACACAAAACAGATAGTCAACCCAACAACCATAAAACAATTAAACCCTACAACAATTAAACAATTGAACCATAAAACAATTTAACCATTACTTACAGTACTTATTCAGAGAATCTTGTGCAGGGTTAATTCCAAGTTGTAATGCAGTTTTCCAGTCGGTACATGCACTGGATAACTTACCAGCTTTTTGCTCTACAATAGCTCTATCGAAATAGGCTTCTTTATCATTGCTGTTTTCTTTAATAATGTTGCTGAAACTTTCTATAGATTGTTCCATTTTGCCCATCTCTAAATATATCATACCCATATTGCTGTACACATCTTTATTCTCGATATTAAAAGCAAGTGCTTGTTTGCAATCGGCAATTGCTTTCTCATATTCTTTAATCATGAAATAAGCCTGTGCCCGTTTATTGAAAGGTTCTATTAAATACTTATTCATCTGTATCGACTTGGTATACAGTTTAATAGCTTCTTCGAATCTATTCTGATGGAGGTAAATATTTCCTTTTTTACAATAGACGAGTGCTTTGTCTGGAGCTTGTTTCTCTGCTATTTGTATATCCTTCATTGCATTATCATATTGCTTTAATCCATCATAGATGGTGGATCTATAAATGAAAGCGTCACTCTGACCAGAATCTAATGTAATGGCCTTAGTAAAATCATGCATTGCAGTAGCCATATCTTTCATTTTAAATTCTGTATAGCCTTTATTATAATATAAATCAGCACTTTGAAAAATACTAATTGCCATCTCATGATCAGATATTGATTCCTGATCATCTTTTTGATCATAAAAAGCCATAGCCCTGTTGTTGTATGCATAAGCATTTTTATCAGGATTACTTTTAATGGCAGCAGAGTAAAATGTAATAATATCTTTATAATCCTGTGAGTGGGAATAGGATAAAAAAGAGAATAAAGAAATTATTATTATACCTGCTGCAATTGATAATGCAGGCTTTATTTTCACTTTATACTCAGCAATAAAAAAAGAAACAGCAATAATTAAACCAATGATAGGAAGGTAAGATCTATGCTCCAGATAATTAAAGAAGTAATTTGCATTTCTAACCCTTGTAATCAATGGAAGGAATGAAAATAAAATAAACCAGATTAAACCGAAGAGTACTGTCCATTTTTTTTCTTTCCAGCTTTTGTAAGTAAAGTAAAGAAACGGTAATGAAATTAATAAACCAATCGTTATTGACAGATTATCATACAGCGGTAAGGTGGTTAACCCTTGAGGTATGAAAATTTTACCAATCATGATAGGTATTTCAATCAGGTTATGCAATAATGGATGTATACCAACTAACGCACCAGATGAATGAAGTGGATGAATAGCTTTATGTCTTAATAGATAATAAGTAATAGCGATTACAGTCCAAATAATACTAAATGGTATGGAGCTATTTATAAAGTTCTTTCTGGAAAAAACTGTCCATGTATAAAACAATAAAACTGCAGGAAATAAAATGACTGTTTCTTTAGTAAATATTCCTACCATAAACAACAATCCATGCAGCACTAAGTAAAGAATTTTATTGGTTGTTGAGTAAAGATGATAAGTACTAAATATCCAGATGCCTATTAGCCCGATTAATAAGTCACCTCTTGCAGGTATCCAGGAAATATTAGATGTAAGCATTGGGTGTACAGCAAATATCAGGGTAAAAAGAAAAGATAATGACCTTTTTAGATTAAGTAAATTTAATAAGAAATATAAGGAAATTACAGTGCCAATATGTATTAGTAAACTTGATAAATGATACATACCTACCCAACCTCTTCCAATGATAGTATCAAACATAAAGCTCAATGATTGAATTGGTCGATAAAACACTCCTCCTGGATTACGGAGAAATGCATCGGTACAAAAAAGAAACCTGAAGTTGTGTATATTTTTTAGTGTTCTTAAATGATCTCTTATAATAAGCGTATCATCAAGTCCTGAATAGCCAAACCCTGTTGTGGAATAATATACAATTAATGGTAGTATAATAAGTACTACAAAATGAAAAAGCTTATTATTACTAATCCAGTTAGTCCAATTGTAATCTTCACTATTTATCTCCATATCAGCATATTATTTACGGTTACACTTATAACTTTAAAAGATTATTATGTTCGACAATATTAAATAAAAAATAAAGGCGTTCTCAAATCTTTTGAGAACGCCTTTATTAATCGGTATTAAGAAAGTTTATTTATCGGCAGTTAAGCTTGCAAATAAATACTCTTTATTTAAACGGGAGATATTGCTTAAAGAAATTTCTTTAGGACAAGTAGCTTCACATGCACCTGTATTAGTACATGCACCAAATCCTTCTTTATCCATCTGAGCAATCATATTCATTACTCTTGATCTCTTTTCTGGCTCACCTTGTGGTAATAATGCAAGATGAGAAACCTTAGCAGATACGAAGAGCATAGCACTACTGTTTTTACAAGCAGCAACACAAGCACCACAACCAATACACATTGCAGCAGCAAATGAATCGTCAGCTCTGTTTTTATCGATAGGTAAACAGTTGCCATCCATTGCATTACCGGTATTTACAGAAACGTAACCACCAGCTTGAATGATTCTATCGAAAGAAGATCTGTCTACTACTAAATCCTTAATTACAGGGAAAGCATTTGCTCTCCATGGTTCAATAGTTATAGTTTCTCCATCTTTAAAAGCTCTCATGTGCAATTGACAGGTAGTATTACCTTTCCATTCACCGTGAGGTTTACCATTGATGTACAATGAACAGGTTCCACAGATACCTTCACGACAATCATGATCGAAAGCTATAGCATCTTTTCCTTCATTGATAAGTTGTTCGTTTAAAACGTCAAGCATTTCCAGAAAAGACATTTCAGAAGAAATATCCTTTACTTGAAAAGTCTGGAATCCGCCTTTATCATTTTTATTTTTTTGACGCCAAACTTTCAACGTCAGATTCATATTATAATGTTCCATCTTATTAGTTTTATTTGTCAATTATACAATTGATGAAATGCTTTATTTATAGTTACGTTGACTTGGTTTAATTACTTCGTACCTCAATTCTTCTTTATGTAATTCCCACTCATGTTCACCCTTAGATTCCCATGCAGAAACATACATAAATTTATCATCATGACGAAGTGCTTCCCCTTCTTCAGTCTGATGTTCTTCGCGGAAGTGACCACCACAGCTTTCTTCTCTATCCAATGCATCAATACACATTAATTCTCCCAATTCAATAAAGTCGGCAACACGTCCTGCTTTATCTAATTCAGGATTAAATTCATTGATTTCACCAGGTATTTTAACATCGCTCCAGAACTCTTTCTTCAATTGTTGAATTTCAGCAATAGCTTGTTTAAGTCCTTCAGCATTACGAGCCATACCACATTTATCCCACATAATCTTACCAAGACGTTTGTGCAGACTTTCAACAGATTGTTTTCCTTTAATGTTCATTAAAGTATTCATTCTGTCACTAACAGTTTTCTCAGCTTCTACGAATGCAGGATGATCAACTGTAATTGGTTTATTATAAATCTCGTCGGCTAAGAAATTACCAATTGTATAAGGGATAACGAAGTAACCATCAGCAAGACCCTGCATTAATGCAGAAGCTCCTAAACGGTTAGCACCATGATCGGAGAAGTTTGCTTCTCCTAATGCATACAAACCTGGAACAGTAGTCATCAATTCGTAATCTACCCAAAGTCCGCCCATTGTATAGTGAACAGCAGGATAAATACGCATTGGCAATTCATAAGGATTTTCCCCGGTGATCTTTTCGTACATATCAAAAAGGTTACCATATTTTTCCTTTACTACTTCTTTACCTAATACGATGATTTGTTCCTGAGAAACATTCTCAAGACCTTGTTTGCTTACTTCAATCTTACCATAACGGATTATTGCAGCACTAAAATCAAGATATACAGCTTGTTTGCTGGAACCTACACCATACCCTTCATCACATCTTTCTTTTGCAGCACGGCTGGCAACATCACGAGGAACAAGGTTACCAAATGCAGGATATCTTCTTTCTAAGTAGTAATCTCTTTCTTCTTCAGGAATATCAATCGCTTTTCTATTATCTCCTTTAGCTTTAGGCACCCAGATACGTCCATCATTTCTTAATGATTCCGACATCAAGGTAAGTTTAGACTGATGGTCTCCACTTACAGGGATACAGGTTGGGTGAATTTGTGTAAAGCAAGGATTTCCAAAGAATGCACCTTTCTTATGTGCTTTCCATGCAGCTGTTACGTTACTACCCATAGCGTTGGTAGATAGATAGAAAACGTTTCCATATCCACCAGTACATAAAAGCACTGCATGACCAAAATGACGTTCTAATTTACCAGTTACCAGATCTTTAGCAATGATTCCTCTGGTTTTGCCATCAATAACTACAACATCCAGCATTTCGTGGCGGGAGTATTGAGTAACATTACCTAAAGATATCTGACGCTCCAAAGCCTGATAAGCACCTATTAATAATTGCTGACCAGTTTGACCTGCAGCATAAAAAGTTCTTTGAACCTGTGTACCTCCAAAAGAACGGTTGCTTAATAAGCCACCATATTCTCTTGCAAAAGGAACTCCCTGAGCCACACACTGATCAATAATAGCACCGCTCACTTCTGATAAACGATGAACATTACCTTCACGTGCTCTATAGTCTCCTCCTTTAATAGTATCGTAGAATAAACGAAAAACAGAGTCTCCATCATTCTGATAGTTTTTTGCAGCATTAATACCACCTTGTGCAGCAATACTGTGTGCACGTCGTGGAGAATCCTGAAAACAAAATGTTTTAACTTTATATCCTAGTTCACCTAAAGTTGCAGCAGCAGATGCGCCAGCAAGACCGGTACCTACTACAATAACTTCTAATTTTCTTTTATTGGCAGGATTTACCAGTTTACAATGTCCTTTATAATCAGTCCATTTGTTATTTAGTTCGCCTGCTGGAATTTTTGCATCTAACATTGTATATGCTATTAAGAATTAAAAATGTAAGTTTATTAATTTACGAGAAGTTGATTATTTTAACCAACCAAGGAAAAAGCTCCAAGGCATCATAATGAATGCAAAGGTTACTACTACAGAAAAACCATACCCTAAAGAAGTAAGCATCAGATTGTATCTTTTATTATGTACCCCTATAGTTCTGAATGCACTCTGGAAACCATGTGCCAGGTGATAACCCAAAGAAAGACATCCCAAGGTATACACAATCACCACCCATAGTTCACTGAATTCTCCCCTCATTTTGTCGTAAAGATTAATCTCTTCTCCTAATAAAAAGCCTTGATGAGCACGGTTAGGAATCCAGAAATCAGATAAGTGTATAATCAGGAAAATAAGGATAAGGGTACCTAGCAAGCCCATGCTTCTACTGTACCATTTACTACCCTTGTTGCCATAGTCTATAGCATACTTTACATTACGTTTGCTTCTGTTGGACAATTCCAGCATTAAGCCTTGTACAATATGCAGTAATAAACCTACAAACAATCCTATTTCAAGAATACGAGGCACTACATTGTTACCCATGAAGTGGGCACCTGCATTAAACATTGTTCCTCCGTCGTTTGCCCAGATACAGGCATTTAAACTAACGTGAACTACTAAAAATAAAATCAGGAAAATACCGGTAAAACTCATTACTAATTTTTTACCTACTGAAGATGTGAAGACTTCTTTCCAAGTCATATGTCAAGAATTAAGTTTTAAAAAAGCGTTGCAAAAATAGTGTTGCAACAAATGTCACGAATAATTATTTTACTATTTTAGCGAAAACGTTATCATAGATCGAATAAAAGTAATAAAACAGCTTTAAAAATTAAACAAAGAACAGTATCAACTGACGAATGTCATATTGAATACCCCTCTATTTTTCACTTTCAAGCTCTTCTGCCAGCATTTTATTGATAGATGCTGCTGCTCTTCTTCCTTCACCCATAGCCAAAATAACCGTAGCCGCACCTAGAACAATATCACCTCCGGCAAAAATTTTGCTGATAGAAGTTGCTTGAGTTTCATCAACAACAATATTGCCCCTTTTGTTCACGGATAAATTTGCAGTAGTTTGACTTATCAACGGATTACTACCATTACCTATTGCTACAATTACCGTATCAACATCGAGAATAAATTCGCTTCCTTTAATTTCAATAGGTTTTCTTCTACCCGAATCATCAGGTTCGCCCAATTCATAACGGAGACATTCCATACCGGTAACCCTCGAGGTTTCATTGCCTACAATCTTCTGAGGGTTTTGTAAGAATCTGAACTCTACCCCTTCTTCTTTAGCATGCAGAATCTCTTCTTTTCTGGCAGGCATTTCATTTTCCGTTCTTCTATATACTACATATACATTTTCTGCTCCCAGTCTTTTAGCCATTCGGGCAGCATCCATTGCTACATTACCGCCTCCAAGTACAGCGACATTTTTAGATGGATAGATAGGCGTATCGGCATTAGTGTTATCATAAGCAATCATCAGATTGGCTCTTGTAAGATATTCATTGGCCGAGAATACACCTACCAGGTTTTCTCCTTCCAGTCCCATAAAAACAGGTAGTCCAGCTCCGGTACCTACAAATACTGCATCGTAACCATCCTTGTCTATCAGATCGGTTAGTTTACGGGTTCTTCCTACCACAAAGTTGGTTTTTAAATCAACCCCCATTGCTTTAAGGTTTTCTATTTCGTGGTCGATAATTTCGTTGGGTAATCTGAATTCCGGTATACCATATCTTAATACACCACCTGCTTTATGGAAGGCTTCGAATACGGTAACCTGATGACCTTCTCTTCTGCAGTCGGCAGCTACTACTAATCCAGCAGGACCACTACCTACTACTGCAACTTTCTTACCGGTATCTGGTTTTACAGAAGGAACTTTACCAGCACCATTATTCCTTTCCCAATCAGCAACAAATCTTTCCAGACGACCAATGGCAACTGATTTATCTACATCCTTCAAAGCCTTACCTACCATACAATTGCTCTGACATTGTTTTTCCTGCGGACAAACTCTGCCACAAATTGCAGGCAATAAGCTGGACTCTTTAATTACTTCACAGGCAAGCGCAAAATCCCCTTTAGCTATATGATTTATAAAGGAAGGAATTGCAATATTTACCGGGCAATGATCTACACAGGTTTGCTTTGCACATTGTAAACATCTGTTAGCTTCTACAATTGCTTGTTCAGCTGTATAACCAATAGCTACTTCCTCTAAGTTTGTAGCTCTGATTACAGGATACTGAACAGGCATATCCTGAGAAGGTATTGCAGTTCTTTCTTTATTATTTAAAGTACTGATTCTGTCTCCTAAATCTTCCAGAATATCTTTAGCTGTTTTATTTAATTCTTCTAATGTATGGTAACTCATAATGCTTCCTCCTTTTGGTTTATCGTTTTTTCAACAAAACATTTGTAACGTGTCCTTTCTATATCTTTATAAGAACTTAAACGGGCAATCATATTATCGAAGTCCACTAAATGACCATCGAATTCAGGGCCATCTACACAAACGAATTTTACTTCTTTTCCTACGTTCACTCTGCATCCGCCACACATTCCTGTACCATCCACCATGATAGTATTTAAAGATACCTGTGTAAATACGCCAAACGGACGAGTAGTTTCGCTACAGAACTTCATCATAATAGGTGGTCCAATTGCAATAACCATATCTGGCTTGGTGGATTCATTAGCACAGAGCTCTCTTAAAGGTTCTGTTACTAAACATTTTCTGCCAACAGACCCATCATCGGTACAGACAATAAATTCGTCTGCTATAGCCTTCATTTCATCCTGAAGTATTAATAAATCCTGGTTTCTTGCTCCAGTTATAATAGTTACATGGTTTCCGGCTTTCTTCAGTGCCTGAGCTATAGGATGCATAGGTGCTACCCCTATACCGCCACCTACACAAACTACCTTACCATAGTTATGTATATGGGTAGGTGTTCCCAATGGGCCAACTAAGGCCTCCACTTCCTGTCCCACTTCTAAACGAGATAGTGCCAGTGTTGTCTTTCCTACTACCTGATAGATAATAGTAATAGTACCATCCTCAGTACTGGCATCGGCAATGGTTAATGGGATTCTTTCCCCAAAGTTTTCATCTACCTGTAAAATAATAAATTGTCCTGCTTGTCTTTCCTCTGCTATCAGAGGAGCTTCGAGTCTCATTAAAAAGACATCAGAAGAAATTTGTTTTTTTTCTATTATCCGGCTCATAATATTTTGAATTAAGTATTGATTAAGTTAATTCGCCGGCGAAAATATCTACCCTTTTATTCTAAAAAAATGACGGATGTTAGTTATTCATGGATTTAAACATGATAGAACACAAAATTTAGTTATAATTGCCCCATTAAATGAAATTGCATGATTAAAAAGATCGCTATGCTGACTTTGTCGGCTACTATTATTGTTGTAACCGGACATTCGCAAAAGGTAGATGCTAAATCCATAACTGCTGTTGCAAAGGATACTGCAAAGACAGCAACTCCTAAGAAAGCTACTCTTGCCGAAAAGACTAAAGGGTGTAAAAAGCTGGAAGGGTTATTTACTATTTATCAGGATACTGCAACTGGTAGTGCACAATTGTATATCAGGAAATCGCAGTTGGGTAAAGAGTTTATTTATCAGAGCTTTTCTATCAGCGGACCTACCGAACTGGGCTTGAATCAAAGTATGCACCGAGATAATATGGTGTTTACTATTAAAACTGCTTTTGATAAACTGGAATTTACCGAAATCAATACTAATTTATATTACGATAAAACCAATCCTGTAAGTAAGTCTGCTGCAGTAGATAAACCCGATGCGGTATTCTTTGCAGATAAATTTGTAGTAGAAGATTCTTTAGGATATTTAATTGCAGCCGATGGTTTGTTTATCAGTGAAAAACTGGATCCTGTTAAGCCCGATATGCCCACTGGTTTGTTTGCTTCCCGTATGTTTGGGTTAGGTACATTAAGTAGCACCAAATCGAAGTATAGTACTATCCGTTCTTTCCCTGACAATACAGATGTTGTGGTAGATCTTGCCTACGATAATTCGGCCAGTACTCCAGGTGGTGGTGCCGATATTACGGATGCACGTTATGTAAGAGTGCGTATACAACATAGCTTTATAGCAATGCCCGAGAACGATTTTGTGCCAAGAAGAGATGATCCAAGGGTAGGATATTTCATGCAAACTATCAATGATCAGACCTCTATATCTCCTACACCTTATAAGGATGTTATTCATCGCTGGAACTTAAAGAAGAAAGATCCTAATGCTGCAATTAGCGAGCCTGTAGAACCTATAGTATGGTGGATAGAAAATACCACTCCGCTGGAATATAGACAAACCATTTTAGATGCTGGTATTAAGTGGAATATGGCATTTGAAAAAGCAGGTTTTAAGAATGCTATTCAAATGAGAACCATGTCCGATACTGCTACCTGGGATCCTGCGGATATTCATCACAATGTAATTCGTTGGGTGTCTTCGGTAAAGCCTTCTTATGGTGCTATAGGGCCAAGCTTTGTAAATCCAAAAACCGGACAAATTCTTGGTGCTGATATTACGGTGGAATGGTATAGTGGAAGTGCCTCTCCAATCTTTGATGAGTTGTTTAATAAATCGGCTATCAGCATGTTGCGATATGATAATTGTAGTCTTGCTAATGAATTAAAAGCGCAGTTATTAAGTGGTCTTACTTTTATGGAAACTGCTGGTGCTTCGGAGGAAGATCTAAAAGAAGTTCATAAGCAATTTCTTACTTATCTGATACTGCACGAAATGGGACATACACTAGGATTGAATCATAATATGAAAGCCAGTCAGATGTTATCTCCTGCAGAAATAAATAATAAAGCTATCACTCAAAAGATTGGTTTAATGGGTTCTGTAATGGATTACCCTGCTATCAATATTTCCAGTGACAGAAGCAAACAGGGAGATTACTATACCACGGTGCCTGGCCCTTACGATATTTGGGCTATACAGTATGGTTACAGTAGTTTTAAAGAGGATGAATCAGATAGTTTACATAAAATATTATCCCGTAGTAATGAACCTCAGTTAGCCTTTGGAAATGATGGAGATGATATGCGTAGTCCGGGTAAAGCAATTGATCCAAGAGTGAATATAAATGACCTTACCAACGATGCAATTGCTTATGCCGAAGATCGTTTTAAACTGGTGAATAATACGATGGGTAATTTGCTGAAGAAGTATAGCAAACCCAATCAGTCTTATGCCGAACTAAGAGCTCGTTATGGCACACTGAATACACAACGTTTAAATATGATTAGTGCCGTTAGTAGATACATAGGTGGTATATATGTTGATAGAAGTTTTCCGGATCAGAAGTCGGCTACCAAACCATTTACGCCTACTCCGGTAGCCATACAAAAGAAAGCTATGGAAGTATTGAGTAAGTATGTGTTTGCTCCAAATGCCTTTGATGCAGATTCACCTGTATTTGCTTATTTGCAATCGCAACGCAGAGGGTTTAATCAGGGCCCAATGGGCGAAGATTATAAGATAACTGCAGTAGCACTAAACAATCAGACTTTTGGCGCTTTACAGCATATACTGCATCCGGTAACATTGCAACGTATTACCAATAGCCGTTTGTACGGCAATACCTATAGTGTAGCCGATGTGCTGAACGATCTGACTAAAGCAATATTTGATGCTGATATAAACACCAATGTAAATGTATACCGTCAGAATTTGCAGACAGCTTATATCAAGAGTCTGGTGCAGATAAGCGGAGAGCTTTCCGGTACCGATGATATAGCTAAAGCTGCTGCTCACTATACTTTAAAGAAGATAAAATTAAAACTTAGTACTGCACTTTCTTTGAACGAAGAAACAAGAGCACACAGAAGTAATCTGATATTTATTATTGATAATGCTTTAACGGTGAAGTAGAATTTATCGTTTAAGGTTTAAATCGTTTAATACGTTTGTATCTCTAGTGTTTGACAATTTTACTAAGCTTTAAACGCAAAAAGATTACGAATTATTGACTATTAAAATACAGAAATGCCATCAATAATTATTCACTTGGCTATTGAAAACAGATATTCTAAAAGGAATTGAAAGAAAATTATCATCAGTTAAAAAGATGGATTTAAA
>Ga0208259_1000289_pt1 | contig 16085 bp, 15 predicted proteins | sample CryBogCBH22May08_FD_184618 | JGI IMG/M metagenome (GOLD analysis project Ga0208259, IMG submission 184618) | Freshwater microbial communities from Crystal Bog, Wisconsin, USA - CBH22May08 (SPAdes) | ecosystem: Environmental > Aquatic > Freshwater > Lake | place: Crystal Bog, Wisconsin, USA... | reverse complement strand
CGTTGCCTTGCCTTGACGATGCCGTCTTTGGTGCAATCCGCCGACCCACATTTTGGACAATTCATAGGGGCTTTTTCCTGTATAAATTGAGCCAGTATAATGGATGCTATACTAAATTAACAATGCCTAATTTTTTAGGGGGTGCTGGCAACCCGTTGTATCAGATTGGCGTATCAATTGAGCGTTATGCCAAGCCGTTGGCCTAATTCTTTACCATAACTGGTCAGGGCTTCAATAATGGCTAAATTGGCATCGGGCTTGCTGTTTAGTTGTTGTAAGCAAGCAAAGTAGTCATCAAATGTGATGCTGGCACCACTTTGGCCAGCGCTGAGGCGTTGGCGGCAAAAGTCTTGCCAACGGGCTGTTTCACTGGCACTTAAAGTATCGGGGAAGTTACGGGCCCGATAACGGAACAGTAGGGTGTCCAAGCGGGCGTCTTTAAAATTAAAGGCGGTGCTTGCCAGTTGGCTGGGTGGCAGTGCCCGCACTTGGTTGATCCGCCTTTTTTCTTCATCAGAAAAGAAGCCGCCGCTGTAAATGCTTAAATCTGCATCATCGCCGTGTTCCTCGCGGTCAGGGGCGGCAAACACACGCGACAATTTTTGCGGCAAATCTAATGCCGACTTAATGGTTTCCAAGTGGGATTGGCATAAAGCCAAATCCAAAGACAAACGCTGTTCATCGGCTTTTCTGATGACAGTGACCGGGGCCAATACCGGGCATTTGTTGATATGCACTGTTTTTAAGGGAATTCTGTCCATGCCTTCGGGTAAATCGGCATTGGCCACAAAAATGCGTTGCTGGATTTCCTCCACTGACAATGATAACAAGGAGGCCGGGTCAACCGACAAGTCGTAGACAATCACGCCGTTGTTGTTGACGGGGTGTTTGCAAATTGCGACAACAATAGCCAAGCAGTTTTTGGCGGCGGGGTATCGGCCGGAAATATGCACCAAGGGTTTATAAGCACCCAATTGCAATTGTGCCAAGGCTTCGGTTTTGCCTTTGTTTTGCAATAAAAACTGGAACAATTTGGGTTGTGCTTGGCTCAGCAATTTGGCAAAGCCAATGGTCGCCAGCACATCAGATAAGGCATCGTGTGCGGATTCGTGGCTAATACCATTAGCTGCCACCAATTGTTCCAGCTTAAAGCTCGGATGGCCTTCTTCTGTTAACGGCCAAGTGATACCGTTGGGGCGCAAAGCTTGGGCAGCCCGCACCACATCCAGCAAATCCCAGCGCGAATTGCCGTTTTTCCACTCACGTTCGTAAGGGTCATAAAAATTGCGGTACAGGCTATTGCGGGTGACTTCATCATCAAAACGGATGTTATTGTAACCCAGCGTACAAGTATTAGAACGGGCAAGCTGTTGATGAATCAGTCGGATAAATTCAGCCTCGCAAACACCTTTAGCATGGGCCGTTTGCGGAGTTATGCCGGTTATTAAACAAGCCTCGGGCTGAGGCAGACAATCATCAGTCGGTTTGCAATAAACAACTAAGGGCTGTTCCAACACATTGAATTGGTAGTCGGTACGGACACCAGCAAACTGCACGGGACGATCCCGTTTGGGATCGGTGCCAAATGTTTCGTAGTCGTGCCAATAGAAACTAGGGCTAGCGGTCATAGCAAGCCTTCGTGGCTTATGCGTTACCTTCGGCTTCCAGTTTTTTTCTTTTGTCGCATTTTTCCACGCAAACACAATTGCTATTATTGACACCACCACAAGAACCTTTAATAGCGCGCCTGCCAAAAATAACACCAATTGCCATAACGGATACTACAATTAACATGGCAAAAAATGTGATTACAAAATAAGTCATGATTCACCTCGGATACAAAAATTTTTTAATCGGTAAGCCTTAGCATTGCTTGGCATATCGGTCGTACGCCCATTGGCAGCAAAATACTAACGGGATGGGCGTATAGTATACCCAACTTTGCCAAAGCAAACTGCTTTCAAGTGTCTACGTTATTGCACCCGTTCCTGTTCACTAATGTCCGTCAAAACACCGTTCTCAAACCGTAGCAGTTGCCTGAAGCGTTTATGACCAAAATCATAAAGCCATTCGTCAACGACAACTTGGACGGAAATATAGTGTTGCTGGTCAACACCAACACCTATGTTTTCGTTGGGGTAGACACTGCCTACGGTGATACCGTTTTGTTGCGTACGCGTTTCAATGTGTTGATCGACTGTGTCCGGTTCCCCGCATTTGTCCAAAACGTCTAATTTACGCTCACCCAGATCAACCAGACTATGCCCGCAGCGTAAGGCATAGGCGGGGGCGGACAACCCCAACAGCAAGGCTAGGTATAACAAACTGTTTCTGCATTGCATATTATCAGCCGGCAGCAAACAAGCTATCCCACATGCCATCAATTTTGCTGATAACATCGGGTGACATGACGATAGGCCTTCCCCATTCGCGTTGGGTTTCCCCAGGCCATTTGTTGGTGGCATCAAAGCCCACTTTAGAGCCTAAACCGGATACTGGCGAAGCAAAATCCAAGTAATCAATGGGGGTGTTTTCCAAAATAGTCAAATCCCGCACGGGATCCATGCGTGTGGTGATGGCCCAAATCACATCTTGCCAATTACGCACATCAATATCATCATCCACCACGATTACAAATTTGGTGTACATGAACTGCCTCAGGTACGACCAAGTGCCTAACATGACACGCTTGGCATGACCAGCATATTGCTTTTTCATGCTAATGACCGCCATACGGTAGGAACAGCCTTCAGGCGGCAAATAAAAATCGACGATTTCAGGGAATTGTTTTTGTAAAATCGGCACGAACACCTCATTTAACGCCACACCCAATACAGCCGGTTCATCCGGCGGCCTGCCGGTGAAGGTACTATGGTAAAGAGGGGCTTGGCGTTGCGTGATACGCTCTATGGTGAACACCGGAAACTCATCCACTTCGTTGTAATAGCCGGTATGGTCGCCAAAAGGCCCCTCCGGCGCGGTTTCGCCTGGGTATATAAAGCCTTCCAATACTATTTCCGCGCTGGCAGGCACTTGCAAATCACTTAGCAAGCATTTTGCAACTTCGGTTTTGCTGCCACGCAGCAAACCGGCAAAGGCATATTCGGACAAGCTATCTGGCACGGGTGTGACTGCCGCCAAAATGGTGGCAGGGTCGGCACCTAAGGCCACAGCAACCGGAAACGGCTGGCCGGGGTGGGCTATTTGCCATTCCTTAAAATCCAAAGCCCCACCGCGATGCGCCAACCAACGCATGATGACTTTATTTTTGCCGATGACTTGCTGGCGGTAAATGCCCAGGTTTTGCCGCTCTTTATTCGGCCCTTTGGTGATCACTAAAGGCCACGTTATAAGAGGGCCAGCATCTTCGGGCCAACAGGTTTGGATAGGATAATCAGCCAAATCTATCTCGTCACCTTGGTGGAAAATCTCTTGGCAGGGTGGGTTCGACACCAGCTTGGGGGCCATATTCAACACTTGTTTGAAAACCGGAAATTTCTCCCAGGCATCTTTCATGCCTTTAGGTGGTTCGGGTTCTTTTAGGTAGGCCAATAATTGCCCAATACCGCGCAGCTCGTCAACCGATGTCGCTCCCATGCCCATCGCCACCCGTTTGGGCGTGCCGAACAAATTGGCCAAAACCGGGATGTTGCCGCCTACTGGGTTCTCAAATAACAATGCAGGGCCGCCTTGTTTTAGCACACGGTCGCAAATTTCAGTCATTTCCAGATAGGGATTAACCGCCACTTTTATGCGTTTCAGTTCGCCTTGTTTTTCTAGCTGCTGGATAAAGTCACGTAAATCCCTATATTTCATACCGCAATCCCGTTATGCCTGAGCAATGCCTCGGTGGTGGGCTTGCGTCCCCTGAAGCGGACAAAAAGTTCCATGGCTTCATGGCTGCCGCCGGTTTCCAAAATGCTGGTCAAGAAAGCATGGCCGGTGTCGGCATCAAATATGCCATTTTCTTCAAACATCGAGAAAGCGTCACTGGACAACACTTCCGCCCATTTGTAGCTGTAATAACCGGCTGCATAACCACCAGCAAAAATATGCGAGAAACTGTGCGGGAAGCGGCTAAAAGCAGGGGCTTCGATCACCGCCACTTGTTTTCTGATCTGCTCCAACACTTGATAAATGCGCCCACCTTGGGCAGGGTCGTAGTCTTGATGCAATTTGAAATCGAACAGGCTAAATTCCAGTTGCCTGACCATCACCATTCCAGCTTGGAAGTTTTTCGCCGCCAACATTTTTTGGAACAGGGTATCGGGCAGGATTTCACCGGTTAGGTAATGCCCTGTCATTAAGGCTAGGGCTTCCTGTTCCCAACACCAGTTTTCCATAAATTGGCTGGGCAGTTCCACCGCATCCCATTCCACGCCATTAATGCCGGAGACGCTAAGATAATCGACTTTGGTCAACATATGCTGCAAACCATGGCCAAATTCATGGAACAAGGTGGTGACATCGTCATGGCTGAGCAAGGCTGGTGTATCAGCGGTCGGCGGCGTAAAATTACAGGTCAGGAAGGCCACAGGCGTTTGTACGCTGCCATTGATGATTTTGCGGCCGGCGCAATCATCCATCCAAGCACCGCCGCGTTTTTGTGGCCTTGCGTACAAGTCAATATAGAATTGCCCACGTAACTGGCCTTCGCGGTCATGGATTTGAAACAATTGCACGTCCGGATGCCAGCTGTCGAAACCGGTCAGTTCGCTGATCTGCAAACCAAACAAGCGTTGCACCACGGCAAACAGACCCGGTAAAACCCTGTTAATAGGGAAATAGGCTTTCACTTCTTCTTGCGACAGCTGGTAATAGTGCTGGCGCATTTTTTCTGAGTAGTAACTCAAGTCCCACGCTTGTAAATCTTTTATGCCATAAAACTGTTGTGCGAATTCTTTTAGTGCAGCCAAGTCCTTACGGGCAAAAGGCAGTGAACGTTCCGCCAGGTCTTCCAGGAAGCCGACCACATCGTCGGGTTTTTCAGCCATTTTGGTGCTTAATGACAATTCGGCATAGTTGTTATAACCTAACAGCAGGGCTTTTTCATGGCGCAACGCCAAGGTTTGCTCCATAATTTCGCTGTTGTCCCATTCACCTGCATCGGGGCCAACGTCCGAAGCACGGGTGACATAAGCTTCATAAACGGTACGGCGCAATTCCCGATGATCGGCGTAAGTCATCACGGCAATGTAAGAAGGGAACTGCAAGGTCAGCATCCATCCTTTTTCCTGTTCCGCTTCCGCCGTCTGTTTGGCCTGCGCCATAGCGGAATCAGGCAAGCCCGATAAGGCGGCGCGGTCTTTAATTAGCAGGCTCCAAGCATTAGTGGCATCAAGCAGATTTTCGCCAAACTTGCTGGCTAACCGTGATTGTTCCAAGCTTATTTCTTTATAACGCTGTTTTTTGTCGGTATCCAAATCAATGCCCGACAAGCGGAAATCCCTTAAGGCATTGTTTATTATTTTTTGTTGGGCAGTGTCCAGTTCGGTAAAATCGGGGCTTTCGGCAATCATCCGGTAAGCGTTGAACAAGGCAGCGTTTTGACCCAGTTCGGTTGAATATTCGCTTAGTTTGGGCAAACAGGCATTGTAAGCATCACGTAGCGCGTCGTTATTGCACACGGAATTCAAATGGCTAGCCGGTGCCCATGCCTTGCCCAGCTTGTTTTCCATATCCTCCAGTGGTTCAACCAGATTCTCCCAGCTATAAACCGAGTTGGCTTCCAAGCATTGTTTAATGGTTGCGCGTGCCTCAGCCAGCAAGGCATCAATAGCTGGTTCGACATGCTCAGGTTTGATTTGCGAAAACAAAGGTAACGGGGGGTTAGCCAACAACGGGTTGTTCATGATTGATTATTTCCAGAGGGATGCCAAATATTAACGGTCTGCAAAAAACACCGCTGTTTTTGATAGGTGGTCGTGCCAGCCGCGCCGGTCTTTGTCGAACGCTATCCACAAAAAACCTATGCCCAGTAATGCCCAAGACAGAAAAGCGACGCTAAAACGCAATAGAGATTGCAGCCAATTTAACGGTTTGCCGTCAATTGTCAAAACCTTAAGCCTCCAAGCACGCATACCCAGCGTTTGCCCACCGTGTGTCCAAAACCAGCCATAAAAAAGAAAGCTGACCGCCACTAGGTAAACAGGATAAAAAAACTCATGGGGCGTGAAGGCTTTGCCAGCGTTAAAGGGTAAAATTAACGCAGTAGCGACAAACAAGAGGGAAACCAGCAGGCACATATCGTAGAATATGGCAGCTAGTCGGCGTAAAAGGCCAGGAACAGGACGAATATGCCCTGCTTCTGGCTTAAGTATTTGAGTAGGATGTGGCAAAAATCAGTTTTTAAACAAGGCTAATTTTTGGCCAAAATACATGCACATGCCCATCAAACCGGCAAACATGACTAAGGAAAATAAGAATGGTGGGCGATGGAACAGCAGAATAAAAAAATCTGTGGCGAACACACTGGTCAAAATAGGATGATCCACAAAACCGTTAAGAATCTTTTCGAACATAACAACTCCGTTAGCTGCTTCAGGCAAAAGCTGATGTTTAAAATAATGGTGATCTGATCTTTAATCTGTTTAAATGCACATAGGTGCCGTAAAAAATCATAGCGGCAATTCTACTATAGACAAAAGGCTAATGTAAAAGAAAAGAAATTCGCCAATTGGGTCAGAATTTTATCTGGAATGATATGATTAACGTCATTAAAAAATTTAAAGAAACACAAGGTTCAACAATTATTTTCAATTTTATTAAAAAAATCATCACCGCAACCAACCCTCGGCCAACTTTGGCGGAAGAGTCCGCTGTTGCCGAAAAAGTCAGAATTTACTCCCGCTCCGAACACATCATCTCCCGTTCCAGGATTAGCGAGAATGCCTTAAAAGTCTTATACCGGTTACAAAAAGAAGGCTATGATGCCTATTTGGTCGGCGGTTGCGTAAGGGATTTGCTGTTGGGCCGAGAACCTAAAGATTTCGATGTGGTCACCAACGCAGACCCTGAGCAGATTAAAAAAGTGTTCCGTAACTGCCGGATTATTGGCCGCCGTTTCCGCCTGGCACATGTGCATTTTGGCCATGAAGTGATCGAGGTGGCCACCTTTCGTGGCGCCAGCGAAACCGACAGCAACAAGCAAATGCTCGATAAAGAAGGCCGTCTGCTTCGCGACAACGTCTATGGCAATATTGAGGAAGATGTCTGGCGCCGGGATTTCACTGTCAATGCATTGTATTACAACATCAAAGATTTTTCAGTGGTGGATTACGTCAATGGCATGTACGACCATAAAGCAGCCACACTTAAGCTGATAGGGGAGCCGGTCGTCCGCTTCCGCGAAGACCCGGTGCGGATGCTACGTGCTGTGCGCTTTGCGGTAAAACTAGGTTTTAAGATTGATGGTGGCTGCCAACAACCGATCAAAGACATGGCCGAACTGCTAGGCAGCATCCCCTCAGCAAGACTTTACGATGAAGTGTTGAAGCTGTTTCTGTTTGGCTATGCCTTGCAGACCTTTGAGATGCTCAGGCAATATGCGTTATTTCAAGTATTGTTCCCGTCCACTGAACAATGCCTTGCCCGTGAAGAAAATGGTTTTCCGCGCCAACTGATCGTCAAGGCCCTGCAAAATTCCGATAACCGTATTGCCGAAGGCAAATCCGTCACCGCCTACTTCTTGTTCGCCTCGCTGCTGTGGGAACCCGTGCAACAGCTCGCCAAAGAAAAACTCAAGCAAGGACTGCCCGAATTTATGGCTTATCAAGATGCCGCCAACGATATTTTGTCACGTCAAGTGAAAATAACCGCCCTACCCCGCCATATCAGCTTATCCATCCGCGATGTATGGGGTTTGCAACCAAAATTCAACAACCGGGTCGGCTCCAAACCAAGCCGCCTCATCACCCATCCCAAATTTAGGGCCGCTTATGACTTTCTTTTGTTGCGGGCAGAAACCGGCGGTGTGGACCAGGAACTGGTGGACTGGTGGTCAAAATACCAAAACGCCAGTGAAAACGAACAACGTAAAATGACTGCGCCACCGCGCAAAAAAAGCCCGGCCAATAGCACCGGCCGGAAAAGGAACAACCGTAAAAAAACGACCGACACCCTAACCGACAGCCAGAACTAATAGCGGCTCATCTAACCACGCTATCCGGTCTCCCCGCCTATCGACATCATGAATTATCAAGCAAACGGCTTTGTCACCGCTTACATCGGCCTTGGTAGCAATCTTGCCTCGCCTGCCAAACAAATCACTACCGCCTGCCAGCGCATCAGCGCCACGCCGGACATCACCCAATTGGCCTGTTCCAGCCTTTATCACAGCGAACCGATGGGGCCGCAAAACCAGCCCGATTACGTCAACGCGGTAATGGCCATCCGCACCACCTTAGCACCACTGGCTCTGCTGCATTGCCTGCAAACTATCGAACAGCTACATGGGCGCACCCGTGCCGGTGAACGCTGGGGGGCGCGGACATTAGACCTTGATTTATTGATCTACGGGGAGCAGCAAATTGACCTGCCTGAGCTGACCATCCCCCATGTTGGCATAGGCGAAAGGGCTTTTGTGTTGTTGCCCCTTTACGAGATAGCCCCGCATTTGATCGTACCGGGTTATGGCACACTCACCGGACTGCTGGACAACTGCCCATTGACTAACATCAACCGTTTAACACCATGAAGCCAACTGAAAGCAAGCCCTTATCACTCGCAGACTTGCAAGCAATGAAACGGAGCGGCGAAAAAATAAGCTGCCTGACCGCTTACGATGCCAGTTTTAGCGCAATGATTGACCAAGCAGGCATTGATGTCATACTGGTTGGCGATTCATTGGGCATGACCGTACAAGGTCATACCAGCACCCTACCCGTCACCCTAGCGGACATGGTGTACCACAGCCAATGCGTGGCACGGGCCAGGACGCGTAGCTTCATCATTGCCGACTTACCGTTCATGAGCTATGCCACGCCGCTGATGGCAGCTAAAAATGCCGCCCAATTGATGCGGACGGGTGCAGTGCAAATGATTAAGATGGAAGGGGGCAATACCGAAACGCTGCGATTTTTGGTGGCGCAAGGCATTCCTGTGTGCGGACATCTGGGGTTGTTGCCACAACATATTAACCAACTGGGTCACTATGGCGTGCAAGGTAAACAACCCGACGAGGCACAAAAAATCATTGACGACGCACTGGCCCTACAAAATGCCGGAGCGCAGTTGCTGGTGCTGGAATGCATCCCCGCAAGCCTTGCCAAAACGATTGCCGCTCAGCTAATCATCCCTGTAATAGGCATTGGCGCAGGCATTGACTGTGACGGGCAGATACTGGTCATTTACGACTTGCTCAACATTAGCCCCAACAAGCCGCCGCGCTTTGCCAAAAACTTCCTGGCCGAAGCAACCAGCATTGCCGATGCCATCAGCCGCTACCACCAAGCTGTCAAACAATGCCAGTTTCCGGCCTTGGCACACAGCTTTTGACCATGCAAACCATCTCCACATTGACCCAACTACAGCCGCTTGTGAACCATTGGCGCATGACCGGCAAGCGTATTGCCTTGGTGCCGACCATGGGCAACCTGCACGAAGGCCACCTGCGCTTGGTGCAAGTGGCCCAACAACAAGCCGATGTGGTTATTGCATCTATATTTGTCAACCCCAGCCAATTTGGCCCAGGGGAAGATTTTGACAACTACCCACGCACCGAACAACAAGACCAGCAACAACTAACCGCAGTAAACACTGATTGCCTGTTTATGCCCAGTGTGCAGGAAGTGTATGGCGATAACCCGAAGACCACTGTTTCTGTCACCGGACTGGCTAGCTTGCACTGCGGGCAATCCCGCCCCGGCCACTTTGACGGTGTCGCCACCATTGTCTGCAAACTGTTCAACATGGTGCAGCCACATTGTGCCGTATTTGGCCTGAAAGACTTCCAGCAATACTTAGTCATCAAAACAATGGTGCAGGACTTGAACATCCCCGTTGAGGTCATCGGTGTGGAAACCGTGCGCGAAGCCAATGGCCTAGCCAAAAGCTCGCGCAACAGCTATCTCAGCGATAGCGAAAAAAGCACTGCGGCACTGCTGTACCAAACCCTATGCCAAACCCGCGAGGCCATCATCAACGGCAACCGCAATTACCCCGGATTAGCGCAACAGGCTCTTTTGGCCTTACAAAATGCAGGCTTCCGACCAGACTACATGAACATCTGCCAGCGCGACACCCTGCGACCCGCACAAGCCACCGACCAAGCCTTGGTTATCTTAGCAGCAGCCAAACTTGGTAAAGCAAGGCTGATAGATAACGTGTGTTTTTGCTTATAAGCCCACGAAAACCAGCCTCCTGCCCTAGCCGCTAATTCTGCTTTTCAAGCCGGTGACCATAAGGTAAACGCTTAACATCAGCAATGCAAAATCTGCCATTTTAAAAGGGTCAGTGACAAACAACACCGTACCTGCCGATAAAAAAAACAACGCCAAACCAATATAAAATCTAGTCAATTTTCTAGGAGCTTGCTCATCATTCATATTTGCAATCCAAAAAGTAAGTTTAAAGTGGTAAAAAAGATTTAGTTTTGTATGGGGTTAAGCCAAGCAACGATAACAAAAGCCGAAGGGCGGGTAAAATTTCGACCCGATCAACTTGGCAAAGGCGTTACGGTTATCCTGACAATTTAATATTAACAGGATAGTGGCTTTTCTTGTAATCGCTAAATGGTTTAGAATGAAAAGATTACCATTACTCTCAAGGCAAAGATATGACCGATACCCTAAGCTGCTTTAAAGCCTACGACATCCGTGGCCGCATTCCTGACCAACTCAACACAGACATCGCTTACCGGATAGGCCGCGCCTATGCGGAGCATTTACAACCCAAACGGGTGGTGGTCGGACGTGATATCCGCTTATCCAGCAATGAAATGGCCGATGCTGTTATCCGTGGACTAAACGATGCCGGTGTGGATGTCTTCGATATTGGATTATGCGGCACCGAAGAAGTGTATTTTGCGACCTTTGCGTATCAAAATGAAGGCCATATTATGGACGGCGGCATTATGGTCACCGCCAGCCACAACCCCAAAGACTACAACGGCATGAAGCTGGTACGTGAACAAAGCAAGCCGGTCAGTGGCGACACCGGTTTGCATGACATCAAGCACTTGGCTGAAGCCAACGCGTTTGCTGCGCCGCTGGCAGAACGTGGCAGCATCACCTCGGTTGCCATTGGCACAGCCTATACTGAACATTTGTTGACCTATCTGTCCTTGGCTTCCTTAAAACCCTTAAAAGTGGTTGTCAATGCCGGTAATGGAGCGGCGGGGCATGTGGTGGACTGGTTGGAAGCAGCCTTTAAAGCGGCACAGGCACCGATAGAATTTATCAAAATCCATCATGAGCCTGATGGTCACTTCCCTAACGGTATCCCTAACCCGTTACTGCCCGAAAACCGTAGCAGCACCCTTGATGCTATCTTAGCGCATAAGGCCGATTTGGGTATCGCATGGGATGGTGATTTTGACCGTTGCTTCTTGTTTGATGAAACTGGCCGTTTTATCGAAGGCTATTACATAGTCGGCCTGCTCGCCGCCGCTTTCTTGCAGCATAATCCCGGTGCAAAAATCGTCCACGACCCGCGCCTGTCATGGAACACCATTGATATCGTCAGTGGCTTAGGCGGCATTCCAGTACAGAGCAAAACCGGCCATGCTTTTATTAAGGAAAGGATGCGCTTGGAAGATGCTGTATACGGTGGCGAAATGAGCGCCCATCATTATTTCAGGAATTTCGCCTATTGCGACAGCGGTATGATACCCTGGCTATTAGTGCTGGAACTGATGGCAAAAAGCGGCAAAAAATTGTCACAATTGGTTGATGAACGCATGCAATTGTTCCCTGCCAGCGGTGAAATTAACCGCGAGATTGAAGACTCAGCAACCGCTATCGAAAAAGTGCAAAACCATTATCAGGCCAGCGCTATCGTGGTTGATTTTACCGATGGCTTAAGCATGGAGTTTGCCGACTGGCGGTTTAACCTGCGTTGTTCCAACACCGAACCACTGGTGCGCTTGAATGTTGAATCGCGTGGCAATGAAGCATTAATGCAAGCCAAAACTGAAGAACTGCTGGCTTTGTTGACAGCCTAAACCCGTTGTTCAGTCTGAATTGATGGGCTGTGTTATGTGTTTGCAGGGTATTGCAGATTATATCGGCAATACCCTGCCATCTTCAACTGGGGTTTTGCCTGTTTGCAATGACGATTACTAATCTTTGATACATTAAACCCGTCAACCACCCAACCGGACAGCCAATGGCGCGCTACCTCGACCCCAAGAACGACCTGGTGTTCAAGAAAATCTTTGGCGGGCATCCCCTGCTGCTGATGGATTTCCTGAACGCCCTGCTGCCCCTGCCCGATGACGGGATGATCGTCAGCCTCAGCTACCTGCCGCCGGAGCAAATCCCCGTCTTGCCGCCGGAAAACCGGCGCGGCATCGTGGACGTCAAATGCACCGACCAGCGCGGGCGCGTGTTCATCGTCGAGATGCAGATGTACTGGACGCCTTCGTTTTTCAACCGGATGCTGTTCAACGCCAGCCAGGCCTTTGTCATGCAGCTTGACCCGGGCGAGGAATATAAGCTGCTTCAGCCCGTTTACGCCTTGGGCATCATCAACGCGGTCTTCGAGCAGAGCGAGGACTGGTACCACCATTACAAAATCGTCAACATCGAAAAGACTCGCCGCACCATCGAAGGTCTGCAGTTCGTTTTCATCGAACTGCCCAAGTTCAAGGCGGAGACCACCACCGCCAAAAAGGTGCGTGCGCTGTGGCTCAGGTTCTTGAATGAGGTCAAGGGCGAGCTGGAACCCCCCGCCGAACTGCTGGGCCACCCGCCCATCCAAGAGGCCCTGACCATCAGCAAGGAGGCCGCCTTCTCCCGTGCCGAATTGGCCGCCTACCAGTCCGTGATGATGGCCATCAGCAATGAAAAGTCCATCGTCACCGATTCCATTGAGCTGGGCATTGAAAAGGGCATTGAGATCGGCCGGGAAAAAGGCATTGAGATCGGTCTTCAAACTGGGCGCAAAGAAGGCAGGCAAGACGAGAAACTGGCGATTGCCAAAAAACTGCTGGCGGTGATGGACAATGCCACCATTGCCAATCTGACCGGACTACTGCCGGAAACGGTGAAAAAACTCAGGGGCGACGTAGTGTCACAGCCCGATGGACACTGAATTAATACACCACAAAAATCATTTGATTAAGCCATTATGCCCGCCACCCCACAAAACCACTCTGATAACTACCAAGAAACCTTAGCCCAATTATTGGCTGATATACTGCATCTACGCAACGAAATCACCGAGGACGCACAGCAACGGCTAACCAAATACCAGCCCTATTACCACTCCGGCGTATTCAGCAAAAGTGCCGTTAATCTGGCACATTATCTGGCATTAAGGCAATTCGACCTGCGCCATTTGCAAGACCGTCTGGCGCAAGCGGGCTTGTCATCCTTAGGGCGCGCTGAAGCTTCGGTATTGTCAACCTTGGATACCGTAATTGAGTTGCTGAAACGGGCGACCGACAAAAACTACCCGACCGACCAACCCATCAGCCATCCATCCGGCTTTACCCGTGGCCTGCAATTGCTGGAACAGCACAGCATTGAACTGTTCGGGCCTTTTCACGGGCATGGCAAAGTGCATGTGCTGGTCACATTGGCCACTGAAGCCGCTTGGGATTATGATTTGGTTTTGGCTTTGATGGATAAAGGCATGACCTGCGCGAGGATTAATTGCGCCCACGATGATGCTTCCGTTTGGTTAGGCATGATCAGCAATATCCGCCGTGCAGAAACCGAAACCGGTAAAATTTGCCGGATATTAATGGACTTGGCGGGACATAAAATCCGTACCGGCGCGTTGGCGATGGACTTGCCTGTCCATCATCTCAAAGTGCAAAAAGATGTCCAAGGCAATATCGTGGCTAAAGCCTTCATGCGCTTGTCTGTAGGCACGCCAACTTCCGAGACAACACAACCATCAGCGTCACCCCTATTTTGTGCACCGATACCCAGCGCGCTGCACCAACAACTCAGCCCGGGCAGCCATCTGGCCTTTACCGACGCACGTGGCAAGCAACGGCAACTGCTGGTTGAACAAGCCCTTTCCGAACAAGAATGGCTGGTCAGTTGCACCCACAGCAGTTACTTGGCATCGGGCTGCAAGCTGACTTTGTTAAGTACTGATAACAAAGCCCACACAAACAGGCAACATTATAAACTGGGCGAATTTTCCGGCAAGCCGCTGACCATTCGCCTGTTTAAAAATGATTTGCTGCTGCTGACCGAAAATGATCTATTAGGCCAACCAGCAACATACGATGACCAAAGAAATTTGCTTAAACCTGCCCAAATTGGCTGCACCTTATCCTCGTTCAGCAGCAAACTGGCCATTGGCCAGCCGGTGTGGATTGATGATGGCAAATTGGGGGCGGTGGTGGAAGCCCTCACCACACAAGGGGCGTTGCTACGGATCAACCAAGCGCGTAGCGGTGGCGTTACACTGCACAGTGACAAAGGCATCAATTTTCCTGACACACAACTTGGCTTGTCGCCATTGAGCGACAAAGATTTGCAAGATTTGGATTTTGCCTGCATCCATGCCGACCTGATTGGTTTTTCATTTGTGGAAACCTTGGCGGATATGGACTACCTGATGGCTGAACTGGCCAAACGGAACGCCGCCGATTTGCCGATTATCGCCAAAATAGAAACCAATCTGGCCGTTAAAAACCTGCCGGATATTATTCTGGGCACCTTGGGCCGACATAGCTTAGGGGTTATGATTGCGCGCGGCGATTTAGCCGTGGAATTGGGCAGTGCCCGATTGGCGGAAATTCAAGAAGAAATGCTGTGGTTATGCGAAGCGGCGCACGTGCCGGTGATTTGGGCAACGCAGGTGCTGGAATCGATCGCCAAAAAAGGTGTGCGTTCCCGGCCGGAATTCACCGATGCCGCCATGGCGGTCAGAGCGGAATGTGTGATGCTCAACAAAGGCCCATATATTTTGGATGCCATTGAAGCCTTAGTCAATGTCATGGTCAGGATGCAAGAACACCAACGCAAAAAGTTTTCACGGTTGCGGGCGTTGCATTGGTGAAGGGCATGGACGAAAAACCTACCTGATTACCCATAAGACACAGCAACTTTATCCGAACTCTGTTGTCAAAACGGTATTGATTCAATTGGAGAAGCGCCATGAGTAAAAATAAAGTGCAATTCCAAAAAGGATACGGCTTGGTTGATTTTTTCAAGGATTACGGCACCGAAGAACAATGTGGCCAAGCACTTTTCAAATGGCGTTGGCCGGATGGTTTTCGTTGCCCCGACTGTGGATCAGACCGTTATACCGTCATCAAGGCCCGTAACTTGTCCCAATGCTCAAAGTGCCGTCACCCGGCATCTTTGATCAGCGGCACAATTTTTGGGCAAACCAAACTTCCGCTGACAAATTGGTTTCTTGCTATGCATCTGATTACGCAAGCTAAAACAGGGCTTTCGGCTTTGGTGCCCGAACGGCAGATCGGCATGTCGTACAACACAGCCTGGGGCATAAAGCAAAAAATCATGCAGGTCATGAAAGAACGCGACAACAGCAAACCCTTAAGTGGCATCATCCAGCTGGATGACGGTTACTGGGGCGGCGAGCGCCGCGGCGGCAAAATGGGCCGGGGTTCGGAAAACAAAACACCCTTTGTAGCCGCTGTCGCGATGGATGAGAACGGTCATCCCCTTTCAATGAACATGAATGTCGTCAAGGGCTTCCGGACTACAGAAATCACCCGACGGGGCAAACGGCATTTAGCGCCCGCTAGCTTGGTCTGCTCAGTTGGATTAACCTGTTTTTCAGCGGTCAAAACCGCCAAGTGTGACCATTACACCATATTACGGGCGGCGGCCCGCAAAGTGTTGCCCGTGAAGAACTCACATGGGTTAACACCAGGATAGGCAACGTAAAAAGAGCGGTCAATGGGACGTACCATGCCATCAATCATAAGCATCTTC
>Ga0208259_1000285_pt1 | contig 16483 bp, 12 predicted proteins | sample CryBogCBH22May08_FD_184618 | JGI IMG/M metagenome (GOLD analysis project Ga0208259, IMG submission 184618) | Freshwater microbial communities from Crystal Bog, Wisconsin, USA - CBH22May08 (SPAdes) | ecosystem: Environmental > Aquatic > Freshwater > Lake | place: Crystal Bog, Wisconsin, USA... | reverse complement strand
CGGTGGTTATCAGTTTGGTTATTGGGCAGGGCAGCTGGGTGACGGTCGGGCGATCAATTTGGGCGAGGTGGTCAATGGCCAAGGCCAGCGTTGGGCCTTGCAACTGAAGGGTGCGGGGCTGACCCCGTATTCACGCAGTGCCGACGGTCTGGCGGTGTTACGTTCTTCGGTGCGCGAATTTTTATGCAGCGAAGCGATGTTCCATTTGGGCGTGCCGACCACCCGCGCCTTAAGCTTGGTACTGACCGGCGAATCGGTCATCCGCGATATGTTTTACAATGGCAACCCGCAAGTCGAACAAGGTGCCATAGTTTGCCGCATGGCCCCGTCATTCACCCGTTTTGGCTCATTTCAACTGCCCGCCTCACGCGATGACCTGGGGCTGTTAAAAGCACTGCTCGATTACACCATCGGCACCGATTTTGCCGACTTCTTACCCGCCTCAGTAGAGCTATGCCCATCGGTCTATGCAGAATGGTTTGCCGAAGTGTGCCGCCGCACCGCCACCCTGATTGTGCATTGGCAACGGGTCGGCTTTGTGCATGGGGTGATGAACACCGACAACATGTCCATACTGGGCTTGACCATTGACTATGGCCCCTACGGCTGGCTAGAAAATTACGACCCGGACTGGACACCCAACACCACTGATGCACGGGATCGTCGCTACCGTTTCGGCAACCAGCCGCAAATTGCCTTTTGGAACTTGAGCCAGCTCGCCAATGCCTTATACCCGCTGATACAACAGGCCGAACCACTGAAACAAGCTTTGGATGGTTATAGCCAAGCCTTTACGGTAGGCTGGCAATCCATGATGGCGGACAAATTGGGCTTTGTGGCCTATCAGGCTGACACCGATGATGAATTGTTTGCAGACTTGTCAAGCCTATTGCAGAGCGTGGAAACCGATATGACCATTTTCTACCGTAAACTGGCCCTGATTGAAACCTATCGGCAATACCCTAATGACTATGCCTTAACTCCCCCCCTGCAAGATGCCTTTTATGTGCCGGAGCAACTGACTGCTGATTACCAAAAACGATTGGGAGAATGGCTACAACGTTACCGCCGTCGCTTGCAAGCCGATGGCCTGCCCGAGCAACAAAAACGCGAGAAAATGAATGCCGTCAATCCCAAGTATGTATTACGGAACTACCTCGCCCAACTGGCTATCGACAAGGCGGAACAAGGTGATTTTTCGGGGGTCAACGGATTGCTGGAAGTGCTGCGCCACCCCTATGATGAACAGCCGGACAAAACGTCATTTGCTGCCAAACGGCCCGATTGGGCAAGATCACGGGCGGGTTGTTCCATGTTGTCTTGTAGCTCGTAAAGAGTGATTGGTAGGTAAGTAAGCTCTCAACAACCAAGAATTAACTTGATAAAACAATTACCTGATTACCCATAAGCTTCAGCTAACTTAAGAAGCCTACCCGGCATAGAGGGTGTTCTGGCGGCGACATAAGCGAACCGGGGCAACATATCTTCCAATTGGAACCCGCGGTTGAAGCGATAACAAAATTCCGCCAGGTAACGGGGAAGATGTTTGGGGTGTATGGCATGGTATGTTCCATTGATGGCTCTTTTTACTTTGCCTATCATGGTGTCAACCCAAACAAACTCTTCACGGGTGACACTTTGCGGGCCACCACCGGTGACGATGGTGTAATGGTCACATCGTGCCGTTGTGACGGCTGAAACAGGATAATCCGTCTGACTTAACAACCACCTGCTGAAAGCAGGTGGGTTAGCGCGGGACACAGGGGACTAAAGTCCACACACATTGTGTCCCGCGCTTGTCGAATAGTTTTTTTGAACCTTGATGCTAAAGCTAACCGGCTAAAGCCGGTGGTTTTAACCTTAAGAATTGAAATAAACGAAGCTTACGGACACTAAATGCTGTTTTGCCCATCGGGCAATTTCTTTGGATTGGAAACCCTTGACCACATTCATGTTCGTTGAAATGGGACGGCTGTCATCATTTAACGCGACAGCGGCTACAAAAGGTATTTTGTTTTCTGAGCCGCGGCCCCTTTTGCCGCAGCGGCGTTCGCCGCCCCAATACACGTCATCCAGCTGGATGACGCCACTCAAAGGTTTGCTGTCATCGCGCTCTTTCATATCCTGCATGATTTTTTGCTTCATGCTCCAGGCAGTATTGTAGGAAACGTCGGTCTGGTGCTTGAGTGCTAAAGCCGAAATACCCGTTTTCGCCTAAGTAATCAGATGAATAGCCAAAAACCAAGTTGTCAGGGGAAATTTGGTTTGCTCAAAAATCGTTTCGCTGATCAAAGAGGTCTGGTGACGGCACTTTGAGCATTGATACAGCTAACGGGTTTTGATGGCCGTATAACGTTCCGAGTCACAGCCCGGATAACGAAAGCCGTCCGGCCAACGCCATTTAAACAGGGCTTTGCCGCATTGGTCTTCGGTTCCGTATCCTTTGATAAAATCGACCACGCTATAGCCTTTCTGGAACTGCACTTTGTTTTTTCTCATGACACTTCTCCTTTCCAATCAATACCTCTAGGACAGTCAGATAATTAAAAAGTTGCTGAGGCTTATGGGTAATAAGGTAGTGATATGGCGATTAACAATCAGAATATTTCAGCATTCGTCAACAGAGAATTTTTAGTCAAAAATACCAACATGTGACTAAAGTCTCGTACGGTATTTGGCCAACAACTGATGCAATTGCCTGTCAACCTGTTCCAATGCAGACTCGGAGTCAATCCACCAATCTGTCGACCAGATACGAATGACTTCCCAGCCTAAACCCCTTAATACATGCTCCCTTAAAAAGTCACGATCTCTGGCGGTGGCGGAACTATGGTAACTCGCACCATCACACTCGACAGCACTAAGATACTGGCCTGGCGCATCGGGATTAACCACACCAAGATCAATCCTAAACCCAGAGACACCGACTTGGGAATGGGTCATCCAGCCTTTTGCATGTAGTCTTTCCGCAACGGCTTGTTCAAACGGCGAATCAAAAAAACCACCGGGTGCGTCTATTGCTTCAGTCAGTGCAGAAACACCACGTTGTGCATATTCAAGAAAATGTTTTAAATCCCTGAGACCCTCTGCACTGGTATGTGATAAATCGATTTGTTCCGGTTTCAACGATGCAAACACGTGCATTTCTTCTTTGGCTCTTGTTACGGCAACATTTAACCTGCGCGTGCCCCCCGCTTGATTCATAGGGCCAAAATTCATACTCAACTTACCAGCGGCATCCTTACCGAAAGTGATGGAGAAATAAATCAAATCACGCTCATCCCCTTGGACGCTTTCTAAATTTTTAACAAACACGGCATCAAACTTATCTTCAGCAAAGTGCGGCTCTATTTCCGGGTATTGGCTGCGTGCGGTTTCAAATAAATCACTAATCAACTTTTGTTGGTCTATATTGAAGGTCACAATGCCAATTGACTTTTTAAACTTGGATTGGCGTAATTTAGCCACAATATCCTCTACAATCGCTTCCGCCTCACCCCGATTGATGCGATGCTGGCCTTCCTTATAGATAGAATCAACCGCATGATAATGCACCGACCTACCGCGAGTGTCATTATTAGGAAAGGTAACCAGCTTGCCTCCGTAGTATTTATGATTTGAAAAAGTAATTAACGATTCACAGCGTGACCGGTAGTGCCAATTTAGATTCATACAAGGGATATTTGCGGCTAAACATTCCCCTAAAATGGACTCCATATCCTCTTCAAAATCGTCGAAATACTCCTCATCGCCTGATTTCTTAGCAAAGAAGGAGCTAGGAGAAAGTTGTTTTGGATCACCGACCACAATCGCCTGTTTCGCTCTGGCGACGGCACCAATGGCATCTGGTACGGTAATTTGGCTGGCTTCATCAAAAATGACCACATCAAACGGCTTACTGTTCGCCGGAAGGTACTGCGCTATGCTCATTGGGCTCATCATCACACAAGGTGTCAATTTGGTAATCACCTCCGGCATTTGGCCCATCAATTGGCGTAAAGGCAAATGTCGTTTTTTCTTTTGAATCTCACGTGCCAATACCCCCCATTCAGAGCCTTTCTTAATGTCTTGTGCCTTAGGAATACCAGCAGCTAACAATGCCCTGACATAATCCTGGGTAAGCTGCATAAAGTCTTGGTCTAATTTATGGTAGATTTCGATTTTTTGACGATGTTCAGCGGGGATAAAATTTTTCAATACATCGTCATGGTCGATCACCGAATTCACCCACCAACGGGAATAGTTGACCAACAACAGTTCTTTTGCGGTTAAACCGTTCGTCTGTCCTTGTTCAATGCAGTCGATTAAGGAGGCCAATCCAACAGAAATGGCATCTTGCCTAACTTTCCGCCAAGCACACCAGAAGCGCAGTTTATTTTTATGCAGTAACCAGACATCACAGTGCTTAGCAACCGTTTGGAAGAAATCATGTTCACCTAAGGATTGAAAAATATCACACGATTGAGAACCAATAATGGAAGCCAGTTGCCCGGCCTGTTGTTGATAATGGCCAATCCGCTCTAAATAGGCCGCGCCTTTAGCACCAATTGGGGCATTGCGTTCTAGTAACTCATTTTGATCGGTCACTAACTGTCCGATACGCTGCTTATTCGCCAGGGCTTGCTCTGCGTCCTCGCTCACATTGACCAATGCACTTAACACACCATCCATCCATTGACATGCTGCCCTAATCCATACGGTATCCGAATCTACACCCTGCCAATGTTTACCCACTACAGCGCCTAAATGTTGATAGGTGGCAATTTTCCCTTGTAAATGCTTCGCCTGAATTAAATAGTCGAAGTCATCCGGGATATTCGCCGGATGAATTTTTTTACCTGCGTTTTTGCCCAGAAACTTTCTAACCGTACGTTTACCTAACCATTTAGCTAAAAACCATTTCTCTTCGGCTTCCATCCACTGATTTTTAAGGTCTTCCAAGTCACAATCCAATATGGATCGTCTAAAAGGGTTTTTTACACGCTCTATTCGGTTATGAAACTGTTCAACCAAGTCCGACAATTCCAACAGTTCTTTACGCTGCATCGCGCCCTGTGGCGAAAAGCTATAGCCATAATTTTCAGAAAACGAATCAGGCAAAAGCGCTGCTAATTTTTGTAATGCAACTAATTGGGACAATTGGTTAAACGTCAAATTTAAGCCCAATTCCCTGGCATAATCATTCGCTGCAAGTTCCAGTGGTTTAAGGTTTTGCTGTACGCTGCCAGCTAAGCTTAAAACATCACTTTGCCAAGAGGGCGACCATTCGCCAGTTGCAATGTGGGCAAAAATATCTAACCCTATACCTGTCAACTCGATGCTATTGGCATCAATACGGTTGGCAATTTCATGCAATTTTTCAAATGTCTCTAAGGAATGCGCCTCTGGACTAGGCCAGTGTAATTTCACCGCTGGCACATCACTGTATTTTATGACAACGCCTATTGCTTGATGGACGGTCAAGCCATTAGGGTATCGATGGTGTAAGCGATCCACGTAAAGGTTTAAATCGCGCCTGACTTGCGCTAACCGTTCCGCTTCTTTTTCCCAATTCATGCCTGAAATATCAACGGAATTCCAAGCTTTACTTAATTGCGTAATCACATCTGATTTTTTGGCTTTTGCCGAATGCAATTCAAGGCAATGTTCACCCAAACCGACTTGATGCAAACGGCGGTAAACCACTTCCAGAGCCGCCGTTTTTTCCGAGACAAACAACACCGTTTTCCCGGTCGCTAATAGCTGGGAAATCATATTGGCAATGGTCTGGCTTTTACCCGTACCGGGAGGCCCGATTAAAACAAAATCTTTACCCGCTTCGGCGGCATACACGGCGGCTATTTGCGAGCTATCTGCCATCAGTGGGATAAAGGTGTCTTTAGGATGCCGGGCGGCATCGAGCTGCCGAGGGTCTGGAAATTCACCCCCCGTTCCGAAATACATATCCCGTGGGCTTTCAATCAAATGCCTAACGACTGCACTTTCTTTCAGCACATCGACCCGTTCACATAGGTCTTTCCACATCAGATATTTCGCAAATGAAAAAGTAGAAACCACCACATTCTCATTGACTTCCCATCCAGCAATATCTTTTATTTTAATGCGTAGCGTATTAAATATTCGCTTAACATCTAAACCCTGCTCATCCATGGGCAGATATTCTTCCAACTCAGGAATATCCAGTGCAAAATCTTGTTTTAGCATTTCCAGCAAGGTGGGATTGAACCGGGGTTCATCCTCATGCGCCTGCAATTGAAATCCAGAATTTACGCTTTTACGGGTAATTTCAATCGGAATTAAAATCAGTGGCGACCTATAAATTCGCTTTGCATCTCTACCGTTTGTCCAATTGAGAAACCCTAAGGCAATATAAAGGATATTGGCGCCGCCTTCCTGAATCGACTCCTTCGCCAAACGATAAAGTTCCAGTAAATCAGCAGTCAGTTTTTTGCTGTCGGTATTCGCAATCAGCTCATTTTTTGATAAATGCCCCTGCAATTGTTCAGCCAGTAAATTTTCCTGATGTTGTTGTAAATGCAATTGCTCGGAACGTGGATCACTGGAAAGTGTTAAGGTATCAATTGAAAATATCTTAAATTTTTGCTTGTCAGCCAGCATATCTTCAAGGCCTGCCGCATCGATGCAATTGATTTCGATTGCCCTGGCACGGCTGGTAAAATTTAACAGTCGGTTACGCATGGTTAAATCCAGCAACTGACGCTTCCAATTTTCTATGCGCGCTTCTGGCGTATCTAAAACGACTTCAGGGGCATCGTTATCATGAAAACGCTGTTCTGGAATATCGGTGATCATTTCAAACGGCAATTCAACGTCATCCACAACAACGTTTGACTGATACTCACCCACTAAATCTTTATCAGACAATGGCTTGATCCGCGCCCGTCTGGCACGCTTAATATCAATGGCTAAAACAAAATGGGCATCATTATTTAAGGTGTTTTCGGCCTCTAGTTTGGCCAAACTAAATTTAACAGGCGGTTTATTGGTGCATAAAGTTGTTTCAAAAACGATCAGTTCTTTTAATTGACAACGTTTTCGCAAAGATTGGCCGTCATAAATCACAGCCGAAGACAGGTCTTCATTGCTCAACCAACAGCCAGTAAACGCATGGCCTTTGGTAAAGATGACTAAGGCATTTAGCCCCGATTGCTCAAGGCAAGACGCAAACAATAACGACGTGTCCAAACACGTTGCCAGACGCGTTTCGACTATTTTTGAAGGCAAGCGTACCCGTTGACCTTCTTCTTCAAAACTGGCTGGCGGTGTTGAATAGCTCAGATCCAACTTGCACACGGCACTCCAGATGGCACTGACAATCATCGCCACCCGACGGGGGCTATTGGATTGATAACCTTCAATCGAAGCCAGTTGCCCACCCGCTTCAAGTATCTTTGACGCATCACGTAAAATGGTTTGTACTGCCATATCGTTTGGTTGTACAAAAGCCGCCAGGATTTCTGGCAATATCCGTGTCCCCACCCATTCATCTTTAGCCAATAATTCGACTTTAGTGGTTTTGGTATCGAGTATTTCATCCCCTGATGTTAGGGTAAATGTCATTTCACCCATTAATGACTCGTGGATAGCACGCAAAAATTCGGCGTTTAGCTCCACTCTGACATCGTCTAAAATCACTTGGGCGTCAGCAGCAAGCTTATCAATGAACCAAGTCCGTCTAATAAGAAAACCGGGCGAGCTGGTCAAAACCAATTCAAGATCACGAAAGCTTTGCTGGCTACTATTTTTTAATTCAATCTCCGTAATTAAGGGTAAGGAGTTTTGTTGAAACGCCAGGTTAAACTTAGGCGTAATAGAGCTAAGGATAGCTATCTGTTTATCTTGCATGATGATCCATATATTTTTTGCTGAAGTACCTTGTTGTTCGGAAATTTCGGCGGTTCGGGCTTAGAACCCCTATATCTTTATGTCTACTAAGCCACGGCTAGGCTAGGCATATTTCCCTATAAGCTCCCCAAGTTTCACCGACTTGCCGATAAGCTTATCGCCCATAAATTTCATCTTGTTTGGGCCGAACAATACAATAATGGTCGAACCCATGTTGAACCGCCCCATCTCCACTCCTTTATCAATCAGCACATTTTCTTGCCGGTAGTCCCATGACTGGATGATTTTGCCGGTGGGCGGTGTCACTACGCCATGCCAAACGGTTTCTATGCTAGAGACAAAAATGGCACCTACCAACACTAACGCCATTGGCCCTATATCTGTGTCAAAAAAGGTGGCCACCCGTTCGTTTATGGCAAACAAGTTGTTGACCGAGCGGGTGGTGGCGGCATTGACACTAAATAAGCGTCCCGGAATATGCACCATTTCTGTCAGTTTGCCTGATAATGGCATGTGCAGGCGGTGGTAATCTTTCGGCGATAAGTAAATGGTTGCGAAGCTGCCTTGGTGGAAAGCTTTAGCCCGCTGGGCATCTCCACCCAACAAATCGGTTAGGTCAAAGCATTTGCCTTTGGCTTGGATAATGCTATTGTCTTGTATGTCGCCCGCTTGGCTGATAACACCATCGGCCGGGCTGACAATACCGTCACTGACTGTAGCAAGGGGGCGGGCATCGGGCTTTAAACTGCGGGTAAAAAACTCATTGAAACTTTTAAATTGGGTGGGGTCGTTAATCAGCGACTCTGCCATATTGACGCCATAATGGCGGATGACTTGGCTGATCAAAAAGTGTTTAAGTGCTGGCTGCTGCGAATGGGTCAAGCGGCTCATCCATCGGGATAAGGCATGTTGCGGCAAAAGGCTCTGCGGCAGGCTAATAAGGCTATCTTTGATGGTCATTGCAGGGGTCGGTATGCTGTTTAAACTTAAGGCAAGTTGACGGCAGGCGGCGCTTGCCAGCCGCTCTTGTGGTGTTCGGCAACGACGGTGGTGTAAATGCCGCCGCGTACATTGAAAACGGCGCGTATCCGCATAAAATTGGGCGCGGTGGCGGCAACCAAGTCATTCAATAGGGTGTTGGTGACGGCTTCATGGAATGCGCCTTTGTCACGGAAAGACACGATATAAAGCTTTAATGATTTAAGTTCCACGCAGCATTGGTTGGGCACATACTCAATCTGGAGGGTGGCAAAATCAGGTTGGCCTGTTTTGGGACACAGGCAGGTAAATTCCGGGATGTCTATGCGGATGGTGTAATCCCTGTCTGTTTGCGGGTTGTCAAAGGTATCAAGTATGGTGTTTGCTGTTGTGGTCATTGCAGGGTATCCGGTGGTGATGGTGTGTTGATTGATGTTGGCTTAATGGGCTGATGCGGCACTGCCGTTGTTGTCCAAAAAATTGCGGTAATTGATTGATACTTTAAGTCCTGCAAAATTACCGGCCATGTTAAAAAGTTCATGGGTGTTTTTGTCAAAAGACAGCTTGACTTCATTGATGGCGTTTTGTTCGTAACCCGCTTCAATGTGATGGCTTTCCAATAAGAAACGGTAAACATAGATTTCATGGTCTGGAGCGTCTTCAATGCTGAGCGGCGGGCCTAATTTTGCGGTGACAGCGGCTTTTTGCGGTAGCGCTTCGGTGATTTTGGTCATAAGTTCTGATTTTGCTTTAAGTTGCCGCTTTTCTTTGTCTATTTCTGCGCCGGCTAGTGACCGCAAGGATAGTTCCAAAAACTTGGGCGGGGCTATTTCAAGGAATAATTTTGAAAAAGACCAAGCAACGATTTTGTTCTCTTGATTGAAAGTCATGTTCGAGTAAAACTTAACCTCGGGTATGGTGGCATTATTGCCCGCATCGACTTTACGGAACCAATAGCGCCATTGCCTGCCGTTGGCGATAGCCTTGTCTTCACTGGGATACAGCTTGGACAAGGCGACAAAATCTTGGCTGTAAAGGGTGGGTTGCTTAAAATGCAAGGTAAATTCATCCGTTACGGAAACGTAAAAATAACGGTCGAACTCGCTCATTTGCAAATAAGTCTGATAAGCCCTAAGCCAATAGAGGCATCCTGTTAATGATAAGGCCAGCATTAACAGCAAAGCGCCTTTTAGCACACGTTTAATAACCGGGCTTGGCTTCATTATGGTTATCTTAATGCTGGGTTGCTGATGAATGGACAGGGCTTTCCGAAGCCAATAAGACCTCCACATCAATTTTGTCGAAATGGTACTGGGCATTGCAGAAATCGCAGTTGACTTCAATGAGTTTGCGTTCCAGCAAAATGCTTTCCAATTCTTCCCTCCCTAATGCCCGTAAAGTGGTGTTTATTTTTTCCCGTGAGCAAGAGCAGGCAAAAGCAACCGCTTCTGCATCAAAAAGTCGGACTTGTTCTTCATTGAATAGCCGGTAGAGCATTTGTTCACAGTCCAATGCCAATAATTCCTTGGCTGTCAGGGTATCGGCAAGCATCCCAATACGTCGCCAGTCTTCATGGTCTAGTTTTTGGTTGGGCAGTTCCTGTAACAGCAAACCGGCCACCTGGGTGGCTGTGGCGAACAACCAAACGCGCGTTGGCAACTGTTCTGACTGGGTAAAATAGTTTTCCAAAACACCCGCCAAATCATTGCCTTGCAAAGCGACAATGCCTTGATAAGGTTCGCCGTCCTTGGGTGCTACGGTGAGTGCCAAGTAGCCTTCGCCGAATAGGTTTGTTGATGGTTCTGGCGCAGGCGTTCGGCTTCGCACTAGCCCCCTAATTTTGCGGTCATGGGTCGCTTGGGCGACTAAGGTTTTGATGGCGCCATTGCCGTGTGCTTGTAAAATAATTGAGCCATTGAATTTGATGGTGGCCGATAACATCACCACCGCTGCCAAAGCTTGGCCGAGTTGCTGTTGTATCTGTTCGGGTTCGGGCTGATAGTGTTTTAGGGTTTGCCAACTGGCGGACAGGTTGACCCATTCGCCCCGAATGCCCAGTTCTTCAAATACAAACCGGCGTAATATGTCTTGTTTCATGTGACTCCCTTAATGCTGCCAACTGTATTATAATCCAAAATCATAGTACCCTTAACGGCAATCGTTGTGAATTATTGGAGCTGACTGGTTGTGTTGATCCCGAAACGTAAAACCATCCTGCCACATCCCGCCGATGCCCTGCCGGGGCGGGACTATGCCATGCCTATTACTAACCGTCATTTTGTGACCGGCAATCCTATCGCGCCGCCTTATCCAAAGCATTTACTGGAAGCGTTGTTTGGCATGGGATGCTTTTGGGGGGCGGAACGCAAATTTTGGCAATATCCGTATATTTTCAGTACGGCAGTCGGCTATAGCGGAGGCTTTACGCCAAATCTGACCTATGATGAGCTTTGTACCGGTTTGACCGGGCATAATGAGGTGGTCAAGGTGATTTATGACCCAAATTTGACCGACTATCAAGCATTGTTAACACTGTTCTGGGAATCCCATAACCCAACCCAAGGGATGCGCCAAGGCAACGACATTGGCACTCAATACCGGTCAGCCATTTACACCACCACAGATGAACAGTATACGCTGGCCTGTGCCTCCAAAGAACGCTATCAAACCTGTTTGCAACGGTCTGGAGTATCTGATCCTATTACCACAGAAATTTTGCCGGCCGGGCATTTTTATTACGCTGAAGATTATCACCAACAATATCTGGCGAAAGAGCCGATGGGTTATTGTGGCTTAGGGGGATTGGGTGTCAGCTTTGACTAAAGGGGGTTTGCGGCAAAGCAAAAAAAGGGCAAAAAAAAGCGGTTTAAAAAACCGCTTAAGAGAGTTAGGGAGGATATAACGCAACTTTCAGCTAGCGGCTCCGTTTAGGAACCTTAAAAGTTAGGTTAATAATAGCAACAGTAATCGCAAATTAAAATGTGGCATATTGTCGCAGTTAGCAAACATAGATGGCTAAAACCCCATTATTGGTTCTTATTTCATTAACAATCTGCTCTTAATTCATTAACAATGCTTTCTCACGTCTGCCCAAGTTCCGAAGCGTCCGCCCGGCAAAATCTTCGCTGGCTGTTTATCCTCAGAAATTTGATGGTGTTCAGCGAAGGGATGCTGGTTTTTTTATCCTCTTTTGTGCTTAACATCCATTTGCCCCAACATCAGTTGTGGTTGGTGTTGCTGTTGTTGGGTGCGTTAAATATCTACACTTCCGGACGTTTGGAGTCCCAAGAGCCGATCAGTGAAATTGAAATCTTCATCCAGATTACGTTGGACGTAATGGGTATAGCCGGACTGTTATATTTTACCGGCGGCGCTTCTAATCCATTGACTTGGGTGTTTTTGTTGCCGGTGATTATTGCCACCATCATGCTGCCGCAGTCTTATTCGTGGTATATGGTTATCCTTACCGCCTCAATGTACACGGTATTGATTGCTTATAACGTACCTTTACCGTCAATTGAGCCGTATATGGCTGACCCTAGGATGCCACATTCCGATATGCAGCACGCAGAGCCGATGATGCATGCCCACGAAGTGGGCGGGCGCAATTATTTCAGTCTGCATTTGTTTGGCATGTGGTTTGGCTTTGTCTTTAGCGCCGGTTTGGTTGCTTATTTTGTTGCTGAATTGGCAAACACCCTAAAAATACAGGAACGCCGTTTGGCTGAGGCGCGGGAAAGCGCCCTAAGGGATGAGCGGGTGGTGTCGCTAGGTACGTTGGCAGCCAGTGCCGCCCACGATATGGGTACACCATTGGCTACTATCACCATTTTGGCGCACGAACTGGAACAAGAGTTCCCGCTGCACCGTTTTCCCGATTTGCATGAAAAAACCTTGATAATCCAGCAACAGATTGAACGCTGTAAGGAGGCTTTGTCGGTAATGTCGGCATCTGCTGGAGAAATGCGTGCGGAGTCAGGTAAAGCAGTGACGGTGGTGGAATACTTGGATCATGTCATTAACCAATGGCGCACCCATAAACCTGGCGCCAAACTTAGTTTTTTTGTTAGCCAAGACGTGGTAGCCGAGGCGAAGATTATTGCCGAACGGACATTGACCCACTCTATTATTAATATCCTTAATAATGCGGCTGAAGCGTCTCCAACTGATAAGGGGGTGGAGTTTCATGCCAGATGGGATCGCAACACGCTTAATTTGTTGATTCGCGATTATGGCCCAGGGTTGCCGCCGGAACTGCTGGAGTTTGGTGGCACTTTACCGGTGGTCAGTATGAAACACGGCCTTGGGGTCGGTTTGTTTTTGACCTATTCTACCATTAGGCGATTGGGCGGCAGCATCCATTTATATAATATTGAGCCTTTAGGTGCTAGTGTGGAGATTAGTCTCCCTCTTTTTTTAAATACGGGATATGATGATGACTGCCCAAGAATTGGATAACCCCAGATTACTGTTGGTTGATGATGACGAGACGTTCTGTAAGGTCTTGAAAAATGCATTGGAACGGCGCAATTATGAGGTGTTGGTGGCCAATGATGTCAAAAGCGGCATTGCTATAGCCGAAGAATATTTGCCCGAATTTGCCGTAATCGATCTGCGCATCGGTTATGAATCAGGGCTGGAGCTGGTCAAAAAACTGATAGGATTGGACGATAACACCAATTGTGTGGTTTTGACCGGTTATGCCAGTATTGCCACGGCTGTTGAAGCAATCAAACTGGGGGCCATCCATTATTTGACCAAACCCGCCAATGCTGATGAGATTGTCAACGCACTCAATAAAAATCAGGGCGATCCGTCCGTCATAATTAGCGAAACGCCTCTATCTGTCAAACGCTTGGAATGGGAACATTTACAAAAAGTGCTTATGCAATACGATGGTAACATTTCTGCTGCAGCCAGGGCGCTAAACATGCACAGGAGGACTTTGCAAAGGAAGCTGGATAAAAAGCCGGTGCGTGAATAAGGCTACTTGTGGAATCCTAAAATGTAATAATTGACCCAATTCAATCGGCTTAACAGCTCAATTGCCAAGGTTTCAAGCGCCGCCATTTTCATGGTTACCCGTTGTTGCAACGCCAACCGTCTAAGATAGCTATAGGTGGGCAGGGTTTGGCAGGTGATGTCACGCTCAGCAGTGACGGCAAACTGGGTTTTTGCTGCTAGCTGGTGATAATCCCTGATATCGCAACTAAGGTTGCATTGGCCATAAAAGCTCCAGCCCGGCAGTTTTAGTGCCATTAAAGGCACTCGGCGGGTGTTAGGCAGAAAATCCGACAACGCCAAATAACCGTTGGGTTTAAGCACCCGATAAGCTTCTTTAAAAAACTGTTCCCGGTCGGGGAAATGAAAAACGCACTCTACTGCCAACACCACATCGAAACTGTGGTCGGCAAAAGGCAGAGCGCAAGCATTGCCTTGTTTGAATTCAATCTGATTGCCCGGCATGGCATTGACTGTTGTGCGGGCGCGCTGCAATTGGCGTTCGTCCAGATTTAAGCCCACTAATTGCATAGTGGTGTAATTTTCGTTGATGTGGGCAATTGTGCCGCCAAAACCGCAGCCTACGTCCAGCACGGCCATGCCGCTATCTATAGAAGCCGCTGAACAAACCTGTTGGCTAAGCGCTTCGGTTGCTTGGGAAAAATCTTCGGTAGTCAATGTGGCTTGTGTAGGGTCTGGCCAATAGCCCCAGTGTACATGCCTGCCAAAACTGCTAGCCAACGTTTCGTTACCAGCACTGAATGCGGTTAGTAGAAAATCAAAATAAGGCAGATTTACCTTAGTTTGGTCGGCATTTTTGTCTTTAGGGCGTGATGAATTATGATTATTCATATTTTTGCATAAATATCAGCAAGCCGAACGATATCACGATTAGCCTGTCTTGGATAAATTATTTGTGGCACAAGGTGGCCTTAGGTCGTAAATTATAAGCCCATGCCTTCATGTGCAGCCTTGTTTTTTAAAGTTATTTATACGCACATGCCATTGAATTGCATTAAAAATGACACTTATAAACTAACTACTAAAAGGATGTGGTATGGATGATGCGAAAGCTAAAAAAGGAGCTTGCTTGCGGCTTAACAAGCACCCGACCATTCGTCGGGTCATACTGCGAGTATAGAAAGTAAAATTGCAAAACCGTTATGGTAATGGCAATTTATTTGAGGCTTACAACAGCTTGTTTTTATTGGTGGTGATAGGTGGATTTGAACCACCGACCTGAGGGTTATGAATCCTCCGCTCTAACCAACTGAGCTATATCACCCTTTTTAACATGTGTTGGAACATGTAGCTGTAAAGAGCGGGAATTATAAATAGCCCGCTGCCAATTGTCAAACATTGAATCTAAAATGCATGACATCGCCATCTTTTACAGTATAGTCCTTGCCTTCCAAACGCCATTTACCGGCATCTTTAGCACCTTGTTCGCCATTGTAGGTGATAAAATCTTCATAAGAGATCACTTCGGCGCGGATAAAGCCTTTTTCAAAATCGCTGTGGATAACGCCAGCCGCTTGTGGTGCGGATGCGCCGACCGGAATAGTCCAAGCCCGCACTTCTTTGACCCCTGCGGTAAAATAGGTGGCCAAGTCCAATAATTGATAACCGGCGCGTACCACTCGGTTCAGGCCGGGTTCTTCCAGCCCTAAATCTTCCAAAAATTCTTTCTTTTCTTCATCATCCAATTGCGCTATTTCCGCTTCAATAGCCGCGCAAATGGGCACCACCATGGTGCCTTCTTGGGCGGCGAACGTGCGTACGCTATCCAGCAGGGGATTATTGTCGAAACCGTCATCTTGCACGTTGGCTATGTACATGGTGGGTTTCAGCGTCATCAGGCATAAATCGCGGATCAGGGCTTTTTCATCAAGGCTTAATGGCAGAGTCCGTGCTGGCAAACCGGCATCCAATTGTTTGTAGACTTGTTCCAGCACATTTTTCTTGGCCAGCTCTTCTTTGTTGCCAGTTTTGGCTATTTTAGTGGAACGCAACAGGGCTTTTTCAACAGAGGCCATATCGGCTAAGGCCAACTCGGTGTTGATCACTTCAATATCAAATAGCGGATCAATTTTACCGGCGACATGCACGACATTATCATCCTCAAAGCAACGCACCACATGGGCTATGGCATCGGTTTCGCGGATATTGGCGAGGAATTTGTTGCCCAAGCCCTCGCCTTTTGAAGCACCTGCCACCAATCCGGCAATATCGACAAATTCAATGGTGGTCGGCAACACGCGCTCGGGCTTGACAATTTCCGCCAGTTTTTCCATGCGTTTATCCGGCACAGGCACCACCCCCACGTTAGGGTCTATGGTGCAAAACGGGTAGTTTTCAGCCGCAATTTTTGCTTTGGTCAGGGCATTAAATAAGGTTGACTTACCCACATTGGGCAAACCCACAATTCCGCAATACAGTGCCATAAGAATAGTTATTAATAGTGTAAGTTAAGAAGCGGTGACGGCATGAAAGCCGGCTCCGGCTAGCAGGACATTATACAAGGCTAGGCATGGGCTAATAAAGCTTGGAGCAGCCAGCATTGGCTTTATCGGCTGGCGGACGGTTTGGGCCGCTGCTTGGCATGGGTTTTTTTGCTATCGGTGGCGGGCTTGCCGAA
>Ga0208259_1000280_pt1 | contig 16784 bp, 18 predicted proteins | sample CryBogCBH22May08_FD_184618 | JGI IMG/M metagenome (GOLD analysis project Ga0208259, IMG submission 184618) | Freshwater microbial communities from Crystal Bog, Wisconsin, USA - CBH22May08 (SPAdes) | ecosystem: Environmental > Aquatic > Freshwater > Lake | place: Crystal Bog, Wisconsin, USA... | reverse complement strand
GTTACTGTAGCGCTTACGGTTGCAGTTGGTGAAGTAGCACTAGTTGTTGCCAACGCAGCGCCGCCCGCCGTTAATGCAAGATTAGAAGTTAATCCAGATCCTCCAACTACGTAATATGTAACGTTTGCTTGTAAACCAGTTGGGATTGCTCCAGTTAAATATACTGGTGATCCGTTAGCCGGTAATGTAGCCCAGGTAACAGCTGCTGGAGAACCGCTGGAAATATTAACTCCTACAGATCCAAGAGTACTTGCCGTAGCTATACCAGATAAAGTAAGCGCACCATTCGCACCAACGGAAGTGATAGTTTGAACACCTGAAAAATTAGTACAACTAATAGGTTGGTTTACTTGGAAACCATAAGAACTTCCGGTAGAAAGTACTATATTTCCAGAATTTAAAGTAGTTGTAGCGCCTACTTGACGAATACCGCTGGTACCTGCGTTTACTGTGGCTGCAGGAAGTGTAGTCGATAATGCAGGACCATTATAATAGGCCATGGCGAACAATAACGTATCGCCAGATACTGTTGTAGTTGAAACTTGTAAAATCTTCCAAATACCGTTATAGTCGTTTGGCTGCGCGCCAGCAATAAAAACGTATTGACCAACGGCCATTCCGTGTGCTTGAGAAAATACTGCTTTTCCTAAATAACCAATTGCACTAGTTTGTGTAAGTGTATTAGGAATAGTTGTAAGAGAGGTAATGTTAATTGGTGTAGAATTTGCATTAACGTTTCTAAACATCATTGCGTTTGTATTTTGTACGCGACGAATAATTACACCTTCTGCTAATTTAAAACGAGTATTTGAATACCCAATTAACGTACCATTGATATAATACGTTCCAGGCGTATTTATAATTACGAGCCCACCATTAGCAAGAGCTAAATTGATCGCTAACGTATTTGTAGTAGCGAGATTTGTGGCTCCAGGTTTCGCTCCATATAAGCAAGCGTCAACATAACCTGCAGTACCATTCGGCCCAACTAAACCAGTTACATTACCATTACCATCTTGACTAAACGTAGTTATCCCAGCACTCCGTGCCCCCCCCCCGAGTTTCCAATTAAGAGCCTCTTTCCAAAACTTAGATACTGACATGTATTACTTCCGAAATAAATATAACAAAAAATACCCAATACCCTAGATTAACGCTTAGAGTATTGGGCTTATGACTTCTAATTAAATATCGCTACCTAATTGTAATAGGTAAGCTTCTTGCAATAGACCAGGTAAGCCCGGCTGAGACGAACCTCCACTCATTAAGTTAGTAGGAGCTGGGGTGACGTTATAGAGCAGATTACCCACCACGTTATTGTAGATACTCAGCCTATACTGCCCATCCTCAAATGTCTTCCAATAACTAGGATGTCTACCCAATACTAATACTAATGGGTATATTGGATTCTGATAGCTAATATACTGATTCGGTATACCAATACGCTGCACGTATTGCTTCTGAATAAAGATATTGGGATTATCTAATACGCAGAAGAAACTCTGACTCATTTCTAACCAAGCTAAGATACTAGCATTGGTAGTCAATGCATCCACCGTAGCTCCAGGATAGCCAGATAAGCCAGCAGCTGTAATTACTGCACTCATATCCAAATAATTACCAGATTCAAAGAATCTCTCTAGTATATTGAGCAATGTAAAATTGATACTAAACTGCGTACTAGATAATTGTGTTAATGCTTGACCATCTACGTAAATGGGATAGCCGCCCAATATCAAGAATACATACTTACCAGTAGTATCTACTGGTAGTGTGACGCTTGGATTCTGAGCTACAGCAGTATTTACCATACCAGCTATAATAGGAATAGTAGTCAATGCTCCTACTTTGGTAAAGTTCCAAATACCTATTTCATTTTGATTAGATATATTGAGACTACGAATAGCATCCTTGACCTGTACTCCATTAGTACCATCCGTAATAGCGTAGTGATAGTATCCGTTGATACTGACTAAAGCGTGAGATACAAATAGATTATAATCTAAATTAATATCGGATCTGGTGAGGCGTAAATCGGGTACGCTCGTAGGAGGCAAATACTGGAGCACCAGATTAGCACTCGATACGGGAGTAGCAGTATACCCTGCTCTAAAGGCATCCATATAGGTCGCAGAGCGCTCATTAATGAGGATGGGTGTGGTAGTAGTGGGTAGGGTCGTATTACCCACTACTGTGAGCATAGAGGCTATTGTACCTGTGTAGTTACTATACGTAGCTGCAATAGTAGAGAGTAACAGATAGACTGGATTGCTACTGCCAATCACATTGAGTGTGAGTTGCAATACGCGATAGGTGGCATAGAGGTTAGCTACGGTAGCAGTACTAATGTCTACGGTAGTCCAGCGCTTATTGATACCATAGGGTACGCCAATAGCACTGACTGCGCTATAGCTGGGAGTGGTCATGTGCTATTTCTTTCTATTTAGACACAACATAAATCCCTACATCCTAGCTACTGCCTGGATGTAGGGAATATGTCATTTAAATTACACTTGTACTATAGTAATTCCAGCGCCATTTAACGATACTGGTACTGAATTCCTAGACAAGTCGATAGCCTTCTTATTAGAAGTAGCACGTACATGCAATAATGATTGCGGCAACACTTTAGCTTGCATGTGATCCCACACGTCCATAGCCGATATCGATGTACCTAAGCATACGTCTTGGAAGGATACTGGCACCCCCAGGCCGCTATTTCCACCACCACCAACAGTAGCGTATCCTTTATTTACCCAATATGCGGTTTCTGCTTGGACTCCTACGCCTAATTGATTGTATACGGCATCTGAATAGTTTCCAGAAGCATCAATTAGCCCATACGTACCAGCTTGTTGTTGGCATGGAAAGAAGAAACGGTATTTCTGGCTAGCGGTTTGATTCATTACGATGGGGTCGCCATTTTGCTTCTTCAATGAGGCATGATCGGCTACATGACCACCTCCTAGCCGATACCCAATAGCTTCTTTCCAAAATTTACTAATACTCATTTATATTCTCGATGGTTAAATGACATATGATCTCTTCGGCAGCATAAATCCCCTATACCGCAGTCCGCTGTATAGGGGATTTATTTCACTTATAATTCATCCACTGGTAATTTAGTCAATGCTCTTAAACAGATCGATACGACAGCAATACCTAAGCCAATAAACATTTGATGCATTGGCGTCAGAGGCAATGTTGCGATGAAACCTTGCACTACGCTTAATATAGATAGCGCTAGTGAAAATTTAACTGTTCTAGACTTTAATAATTGAGTAGCTTTCTTCACCACTCTTACTTTACGTTTTATACTCTCAGCGCCTCTATCGATTTTGTTTTCGATCGGATCTTCTTTACTCATGATTCTACCCCTTTATCTTAATGGCACAAATCCCACACTAAGACTATTTCTGTCTTAGTGTGGGATTTGTGTGTTCTATTCATGCACAGTTACAATGATGTCGGTCTTAGGTAACTTTTCTTGTACAAGATCTAAGACTTTGATGTCGTTATCTTCTTTGATATTGACTCCACGGTCATACGTATCATCTCGCTGATTACCTACCGAGATAGAATCGTTGAGATGAGCAGCTCCTTGCTCTTGGAAGTTAGCTTCTGACATCAATCCCATTTCTAGGATATCCTCAGACATTTCTTCCATTTTGATTTCGAACAACTTAACCATTTGCTTCACTACTCAGAATCAAGAGGATCTTGTTAATCGTCAAGATCATCAAATCGCTTTGTGCTTCACAATAGTCATGCACGTCTTTACTGATGAGTCCAGCAGTACCGGAGAGCTTAGCTCCAAAGTGAGTACCTTCAATCCAAGTCAATGCTACAATAGGCGTAGGGTATGCGTGGTTATAGCGAATGAGATAATGGGCGCGAGCTATACTCTCCACCAAGTCCACATCAATGATGACCTGTTCGTTAAACTCACAAGCAGCTTGCGTAATAGGCATACGCACATGCACGTTGTAATGGTCCTGAGGCGTCTCTACGCTGCTCGTAGGCAGTGGAGCACGACGAGCCAGTGCGATGCCCAAAGCGATGCTCAGGGTCTTTTTAATGAGCGTGTAATCTGGAATCTTAGTAGCCAGATACTCTTTGAGCTCGATGTGTTTCAGATTAATCAATTTAGTACTCTTTTAAAAATGGGGTTAGGATGATTTCAATATCTGTTGGAGCTTAGCAGCATGGGCATAGAGATTACTATTAGCAAACTCTTCTAACTCTTTTTGTAGTATAGTAGATTCGTATACTTTCTTTCTACTGCTAGAGAAGAAATACGTGAGCTTATTCACTATAGACAATACCGCCGGATCTGTACGATCTATCACAACATCAATGGCTGCTAAGTCAGATAAGATTTGATCTCTCTGAGCTCCCACGACTAATGGGTTCTTCAATTGATTCACCATATCGTGCTTTATTCGTAAATACCTAGTCTTATCATCATCGTAAATAGTCAAATATTTATCACTCACGAAATTAGCACACAGTAAATTCAGAAAGAAACTAATCACATCAAACGTAGCACACACGGTATCTAATATGTTCAATATGAATCTAATAGGAAAGTAATGCGGACGTGGTCCATAATGACGAATGATCTTATCTAATCCAGTCACCACAGCCCTACCAGCACCCATTCTATTTGCATATTGATCAGCTAATTGCTCACAACCTACTTGGTCATATACGCTAATGCCTAGTTCACTAATGCATTGTTGCTTAGCCGTCTGTACCAATATTACCGCAGCTAATAAATTATCTTCAGATTCCAATAGCCTCGTAATATCATCAGGTGCTATCGTTAAATCCCTGGCACTACGACTAATGATGATCTTTTTAGACTCTAAATCTTTATTAGTATTAGCATGCGCTATACTCGCCAATACTTGGTTAGTAGTGACTACTCTATCTAAGTATTCATAATAAGTAAATACATGACCCACTTCATGCAGCAGTATAGCTGCCATCTCCTCAGCAGTCATTTCCATTACTTTCCACACACCCACGCCTAATAGATATTGGCTAGGTAAGCATAGCAATATAGATTGCTCAGCAAATAATCCACCCACCCTACTAGTGCGAATATCCACAGTACCCAATACTATCTTACTAGCCTCTTTCGTCTTTTCAAAGTAATCTAACGACTTAGAATCGTACGGGTTCGCCTGGCCTACCGGATATTCCCACATTAGATCAAAAGCGTGGTTCTTAGTAATAGCTGGACTATCTACTGCAGGACCACAATTACTATCTGGACCTTTTAATTTCAAATTTAAATTAGTATGTTTTCTAATACAATGCGTAATAGCTTGTACCTCTGCTGCCTGATAGAATTCTACCAACTGCATTTGACCTAGAGTAGCTACGCTATTTCTAATGGTGGTGAGTATCTCAGTCAATTCCTTAAAGAAACTAGTATCTTTTTGATAATGAATGGCTTCCAGAGCCATTAACTTAGTACGCATCTAGGCTCCGTGTAAATATAGAGATAGGCAAACATCGGTTGAGAACAGATGTACTTTTCTGCTCATATAGCGAGCAGCAGCCTAATCAAAGGATTGGAACAGATGATACCTAACTTAGATCCAACTAATATTAAACACGTAGAATGTAGATTCGCAGTATATGCCAAATCTAAAGAAAATGAATCAGACCTGCATCTAGTAAAAGAAGCAGTCACACTCCTAGATGGCACCGTAGTACCTCGTACCAGATTCATTAAAGATTTCGAGCGTACCTTCTACATCACTTCTAAAGGTAATCAAAATCACACTAATCATAAAGAGTGGGAAAAGAAAGAACTGCTCGTAGAGTACCGTACCACACAGTCTAAGCTCACGCATGCAGTAGCCAATGCCCTAGGTAAGGGATGGTCTAGAGAGAGCCTCAGAGACCTCTGTGCGACTCCATTTGTCTATGGAGCAGATATTCTCTCTACTTCTATTATCAAACAAAACTATAAAGTAAAATCTAATCACGTACAGACGCCCATGTCTGTAGCCAGTTTCGATACTGAAACAGACGTGCTCCATGGTACTAATGAAGTCATCATAGCTAATATTTCTTTCAAAGATAAAGTATACGTAGCTTGTACTAAAGCCTTCGTATCTCAGCACACGAATGTAGTAGATAGAGTGCATGAACTATGTAAACAATATCTAGGCGATGTAATAGCTAAGCGTAATCTCAAAATAGAATTTGAAGTATTACCTAATGAGATTGAAGTCATTAAAGCGGTCATGGCTAAAGCGCATAGCTGGAGCCCAGATATATTGGCCGTATGGAACCTAGAGTTCGACATGGACAAGATCATAGCAGCTTGTGAGAGAGCCGGCATTGCCGTAGAAGACCTACTATCTGATCCTAAAGTACCAAAGGAATATAGGCACTTTAAGTTCAAGAAAGGTGCTGCTAAAAAGGTAACAGCGTCTGGTAGGATTATTAACTTTAAACCTAGTCAAAGATGGCATACCGTATTCTGTCCGAGCTCCTTCTACTGGCTCTGCGCTATGGGTACATACCGTCAAGTCCGTGGTGGAGAACCAGAAGAAACTAGTTATAGCCTAGACAATATCCTTAAAAAGCATAAGCTAGGTGGAAAACTTAAGTTTGAGGTAGCTGATCATCTTAGTGGTTTAGCGTGGCATAAATTCATGCAGGAAAAGTATCCACTCCACTATATTGCGTACAACATATTTGACTGTACGCAAATGCTAGATCTGGATGAAGTGACTACAGACATTAAGCTGACGCTACCCATGTTTGGAGGATGTACCGATTGGTCTAACTTCAATAGTTTACCACGCAAGACTATGGACGCATTGCATTGGTACGTAGAACAATTTGGCCTAGTAACTGGTAGCACTGCTAGCGATATGACTGAAGACGATGATGGAGAAACTACCTCAGTATCAGGCTGGATCGATTAAAAATGGTCCCCTCTGCTAGTAATAGTAGAATGAAAAGGTATTTAATTGCTGGAACGTCTCGTGAAGCTCATCAACTAAAGCGGATAGCGAAAGCTAATACGTAAATGTTTGAAAATGATGAAGATAGAGAAAATCAGCCCCTACTACCCTCTGGACTAATCTCCGTGGGTACTGGTCAACGACTATGGATTAGCCTCCAGTACACTCAAGTGAGTGGAAATAATACCCTCCCTACACGGGAGAAGATATAGTCTATTCTACACGGAGACGTGTAGCAGTTCATAAGAGAACGGGATAGGATTAACGAGCCTATTTGAATACAAAGCACGATGCTGCCAGCCCATCTTATCGCAGATGCTGGTTTAAAAATTGTACTTGAAAACCCTGATCTCCACTCAAATTTACACTGTTTCGTTGCAGATCTTGATATTTCAGCTTCCTACCCTACAGGGGAGCTCGTCTGTAATATCAGCAAAGCCACTACGTCGAAAGAGATTATTCAGATTCAATATGTAACTGAAGAGGATCAACGTAGAGCTAGCATTAACCTATCTGGTGGTAAGACTAATGCAGTAGAAATCTGTACTAGTATTTACAAATTACCTGAACTCTCAGATATGCTCAAGATGTTTAATGGCGCGGCACTACCAGCCCAATTAGGAAATGGAATATAATGGAAAACGAAATTCAAGAAGAAGCTTCTGGTAAAAAGAAACCAGAACCTAACTTTGCTTCAGTCTATTGCTGCCTATATCCCGATCTAGTAAAGATTGCTAGGGTATACGGTTATGCATTATGCGTACATGGCAGCTTAGCTCGCGATATGGATTTAGTAGCAGTACCTTGGACAGACAGTGCTCAGGATCCTGAATACGTAGTAAAAGCTTTCTGTCAGGAATTTGCGTTGAAAGCAGTAGGTGGCCCTCCTACTAAGCAACCCAATGGTCGTTTGACTTATACCCTAGCTTTACAGTTTGGTGAATGCTTTATAGATTTGTCATTCATGGCTATACTACCTAACTACTGGGAAATGGTAGAACATTTTCAAAAAGCTATGGATGAGAACGAAAAGGCATCTGTGACAGTAACCACTCCTGACGGTAGTGGCACTCTTACCTTTACTCCAAGAACACAATGACATAATCCCCTACCCATTCCTCACGGTTTGGGTAGGGGTATTTGTTTATCTATCTAGATTAGGCGGAGACATTCACGACATCGGTGAGTACCACAGTAGAAGCTTTACCTCCAGTAAATACCAGAACAGTAGAGGCCGTAATGGTACCATCGGTGAGCGTCACAGTAGCTGTGCCTACGGGACCCACTGGTGTCACCACGACACTCATACCGTCTGCGGCTGGTGCGAGCGTAGCCAGCGCGGCGTTGTCCACTGTCCAAGTGGGGGCGGTATCTGGAGTAGTAGAATTACCACTCTTGTCAGCAAAAGCAGCAGAGATAGAGACGGTGTTGTCAATTGTAGCGTTGGTCATGTGAGATTTTCCTTTAAGAACATAAGTGATACCATTAGTTATAATGGTGAAAGTTACTGTAGGCAGACTCTGCGTATGAAATACCTTTAAAAGTATTCCAGCTACAACGATACCTATCAGTAATGGGAGATACTGCAATACACACGTAGTCATACCATCGTAATACCCGTTAATCTATTTTAAAACTAGACTGGGAGTTCTGCCCAGATGAGCGAACAATCGAAAGTAGTTCCACCAACAGTTACGAAAGATCCGAGAGCCAAATACCCTCCTGGGGATACCACGATCGCACCCTTAATGTCGTCTACAAAAACACCTACGTTTGGAGTTGCCGTAGAGGTGACGTTACCACAAGAGAGGGATGGGGCTATCAGATTAGTAGCTACTGCTCCAGTGTTAACCACATTTGCCATTAGCCACGATACGCTACCGCCAGTAGCCAATGAGTACATATTTCTCGCGAGGGTCTGTGTACCAGTTACGGGGATGCCACCATTATTCGCTGCGTAAAAGTTAAAACCAAGGGAATTAGCGGTAGTTCCTGTAGAACGAACGCCATATCGTGCCTGCAATAACACGAAGTCTACTCCTGAGGAAACTGGGTTATACAAACCTAATAGCGGTGTTGATGCAGCAGTACCTTGGTATTGCGTAAGACTTACCACGTTAGCGACTCCACCAGAAAATACCTTACCTGCTTTTAGTAAAGAATAATACACTGGATTAAGTTCAGACATCAGGAGCTCTCCAAATGTACCTCCTGGTACATTTGGCGTACCAGCCGATTGGCGAGAGGATGGAATATTACCGGCTTGTGATTGAATCAACATTTTTTAAAATACCTCAATTTACTAAATTAACAAAAGAATTGGCTGGATTGGTATAATCCGCCTGGAGAGCGTCTGGTTCTTCTGACGCAGCTCTACTACCTACGGTAGCTACAAATATCTCATACAAGTAATGGTTACTCACTCTAGTGGCGGCTAGGAGCTGTGTTAATAGATCCTGGATGGATTGCTGCGCTTGCGTAGTTGGAGCCGAGGTGACTTGCGCTGCTCCAGTACTATCGGTAGCTAGGTATTGAACGGTATCGCTATTATCCACACCGCCGATTATAGCTGGATTGGGACTAGACTGCGTGGCCGTCATGGAGCTTGCGACTGTAGTATATTTAGTATATTTTACATTGTACTGACCAATTTGATATCCTTGCGACATTACTGTATCTGGCGTAGTCAAATTACCAGATGAATCGGTTGATAAGCGTCTGATGATATTCGCGGAATCCACACCACCAATAATTACTGGGTATGCCGTACTAACGCCGCCAGTAGCCGTAGCTCCTGCGACTGCTGTAGCGCCAGCTATACCAGCACTTGCTACTGGATACCCACCGTATGTTACACCACCACCACCTCCACCAAAACTGGTTATTTGGGTGCCAGACGAATCCACTATAGCCACATGTAGCGCCTTTGCAGCAGGCGTAGTTGCTATGGTAGCTGTAACCGTACCGTCTGTCAGTTTAATAGGCCAAGCATTAACATTAGTATTTGGTGTACCCTGTACCGCGCTAACCTGACTATCTACGATGACGTGTCCAATCACATTAGTACCAGCAGACAAAGACGGCAGGACGCTAATGCTAACCGGCTGAGTTACACCACTACCATCTGTACGCAATGCTCCAGAGAGTGTCATGCTCAATGGATTATTGGTTCCATTAGTATACGTAGGTGAGGCTGTACTAGCGGCTCCAGAACTAAGAGTCGGCAAACCGGCAGCATTTGTACTACTTACAGTGGTATTCCAAGTACCACTTTGTGTGACCGAACCAATGATCGCGGCTCCAGCGTTTAACGAAACACTAGTTGGTGGAGTGAGCGCGGCAATTTGCGTCAATGGCAATACGACTGGAGATGAACCAGCGATTAATGCCTGACCTAAAGCTGGAGTCTTTGCGTCTATTGTAGCTAAATGTCCAGACTCCAACGCTAACGCACTGGTGTTTAAGTTAGTACCAGCATTAGCAGTCACTTGACCAATGGAAGCGCTACCAGTTACCAATGCTGGAAGCGTAGTTATTGATCCAATATTCCAAGTTCCACTTTGCGTAGACGCCACTGTACCTGTGACTGTAGTTGTGGGCATTACAGCGATACTTACTGGTTGCGTAGACTGAAAGAATGTACCACTAACTGGTTGAGTAACTCCGCTACCATCGGTCCTGAGTGCGCCAGCAGTCGTCAATGACAATACGTTATTAGTACCAGTGGCATATGTAGGAGGACTGGTGGTGACTGCTGCGTAGTTTAGAGTAGGTAGGTTAGTAGCACTTGCACTAGACACAGGCTGTGTAGCTTGCCAGAACGTACCAGTCACACCAAAGCTGGTATTGCTAATAGCACCAATAGTGTTAAACCCAGCAGCCAAGGATGGTAACTGAGATACGGTCACTGAACCAATAGACGCACTACCAGCTGGTAAGCTAGGTAATGACGTAACGCCTACTGTACCAATGGCTGCAGAGCCTGCACCCAATGCAGGTAATGCCAATAGACTCACTGGCTGCGATGCAGGCCAGAACGTACCCGTTACCGGAGTGCTAGGCATACTAGCGATAGACACAGGTTGAGTAACGCCACTACCGTCTGTACGCAAAGCTCCACCTAGTGTCAGACTCAGAGGGTTATTAGTACCGTTAGTATACGCGGGAGAAGAAGTACTAGCTGCGCCAGAACTCAGAGTGGGTAGAGTAGCAGCACTAGCGCTACTTACGGTAATATTCCAAGTACCCGATTGTGTGACGCCACCAATGACCGCTGCTCCTGCGTTTAGCGATACGCTGGTAGGCGATGTGAGTGCTGTGACTTGTGCAGAGGTGAGTACCACGGGTACACTAGCAGCAGCTGCAGCTTGACCTAACACAGGTGTCTTACTGTCTATCGTAGCTAAGTGACCAGATTCAGTAGCAGCATTGGGAGGTAATGCGGCACTAGTAATCGTAGTCTGAGACGACATAGTGGTATATGTACCACTGGCTGGTGCTGCAATGATAGTACCGGATGCTACGCTGGGTCCAGAGTTAAACCAAAAGGAATACGCTAGAGTCACAGGAGTAACTAGCGTATTCATTCCAAAACAGTGTACTAACAGATCACCACTAGCAAAACCACTACCTGCCGATGTGGCCTGGTATACGCCAGTCTGATTAGATATGTCGTTTGTGCTCTGTACGGATACTAAATTTGCAATAATGGGAGTGGCTGTAGCGCCCGATACGTTTTCCCAAGAAACCGCATACGCACCAGTAGCCTGATTTAGCGTTTCTCTACGGACATAATAGGCTACTGGTACTGCGGTATGGTCGTACCAAATGGTGCCAGATATGCCTACTGTATTTTTAATAGCAGCTAATATTTGCTGACTAGTGGTATCTAACGATAAACCACCCGTTGTGCCCAAGTTAGCAGTAACGACACCAGTGATGGGTTGTTGCGACGCACTACTATCTACGCGAATGGCTCCAGCACCAGTAAGTGAAATAGACGCTATAGCGCCATTCGCGTATGTTGGTTGATTAGTAGATACCGTAGCGTTACTCAGTATGGGCACTATTGTGCTGCTAGAATTGGCCGTTGGGCTAGGAGTGGAGATAGCTGCGCTATTAGAAACGGTAATTTCTATAATAACTGAAGAACTAAGTGAGGACGCTCTGATCCACACTGAACCGCTAGTATTAACTACGTGCGTCTCTGCCGTCAATATTTCCCCAGTTAAATTAGGTACTGGTTGAGTAGATTGCAATAATAAGTAGGCGTTATTCCCGGATGTTACACGTAGCGATAACGGACCAGTGCCCACATTTGTGTATATTCCAGGAATGCAGGTAATGGTGGTTATTTGCGACATTTCATTATTTCCTTCTTAAATAGTTAAATCACCGCTGTACTAGGTAATAAAGTGTGCTTTAATGTACGCTTCTAATACGGAGACCTTGTCTGTTAAAAGAGAATTCTGTTGTGTGAGAATGCTATTTTTGTAGAGCGTATTACTGGGGGTAGTAATGGCTGCAGCGCGCGCAGCATTAATGAGGCTATCTTGAGCTGGTGTCAGAATAGTAGCTGCACCTATAGCCGTGACGTATACCACGCTCTTGACTCCCAATGTGTTATAGACTAAATTAGAAATCTCAGTTTGTAATGCAGTCAGATCCATAGTGGCGGGGATGGCTGAGAGGCCTATGCTGAGCACCTGATTGCGATAGATAATACCTTCCCCGCTGGGCACGCCAATGAGGGCAGTCACGGGGAATGTGAACACGTCTCCAGTACCAGCAGAAACCGATACCAACATCATATCAGATAGCTTAGCTGCGGTATAGTTGTCTAAGGTATCGCCATTCGCTAAGTACACGTTGGTTAGTACATCGATACCTTGAGCTTCAGCTCCAGCGATACTCATGATACCAGAACACGTATATTGCGAGGTGCTTGACAGCAGGGCATTATACGGAGCTGAGAGACTATAATAGCCAGACATACCTAAAGATGGTAAGAAGCGAATAGGATTAGTCAATTTGGTTCTCTTTTAACTGGGGTGGTATAGTTTGTGGACGTATAGTACTCTTTGATTCAAAAATAAACGGACAAATAAAGAGGCTTACTATACAATTCCCACTCATCAAGGAGTGATAAAAATATGATTTTAGAAACGTTTGGATTGATTAAATCCGCATTTCCTTTTATTAAGGAAATATTTCTTTGGAGAGATGGAGCTGAGGTAGGTAAACCAATTACTAAGAAAGACTTGCGTCGTAGACAAATCGCTAGTTATGTCATGGCTGGCAGTTTGTTCTTCAATTACATACTCGTCTACAAGACCGTACATCTAGCAGCTACGATTGTAGAGAGTAAGAAATGGATAGAGAGCGCTAACGAGGAATTAGCCCTCTATAGAAATGGTGCATGTAAACAAGAAACGCCGGTTGCTAAGGCGCCAGTTACGATAACAACCAAAGACGTAGGTAGGGTGGTAAAGCATATCGTAAAACACGGTGCTCACTAAAATAAGCTATAGGGCTGGATCTTGTGTCCAGCACCCTATAGCTTATTAAATATATACCAAAATGACCACAGAAACGCTCTCAGATACTCTAAAGACAATACCGATAGAGAAGGTAGGTACTAAGAAGAAAACGGCTGTAAAGGCCGTTAAAGACGTCGTAGCGCCACTGGAGGCTATGGGCTTAGTCATCTATGCCGATGCTGGTGTGCGACCCACTAATCCAGGCCCTGGAGGCTGGGGCATTCACGGCTATATCTATAACGATACGATTCCTAAAAAGGGAAGTGGTAGTGGATATGCATTGACGGTATCTGGTTATAAAGACCGAGCAGCTAAAGAAGTGCCAGATGAGGACGGCGTAATAAAAGCAGTAAGTGGTCCAGCACAAGTGACGCCCCTCAAGTACATCGATGGCTATGGTACAATCAATCACGCTACTAATAATGCAGCAGAAATCATAGCTGCTACTAGTGGTTTAGAATATGCATTAAAATATCCAAATACACATTGTAAAATCATCACCGATAGCAAATACGTGGTGACTGGCAGTACGGAGTACATGCAAAAATGGAAAGCTAACAACTGGATTAAGTCGGATGGTAATGAAGTTATTAATAAGCTCCATTGGCAAGCGCTCGATACTAAGCTCTCAGAACTCCTAGCAGCTGGTTCTAAAGTGACTTTTGAGTGGATTAAAGGACACAACGGAAACCTCGGTAATGAGATGGCAGATAAGTACGCCACAATTGGAGTATACCAGACCATCGGTAAACAAATTAGACAAGAAGTAGCTACCAGTGAAGCTGAAGGCTATTGGAAGAATGAGACAGAGCGATCTGCTCTATTGCATCACCCACGGAGTTACTTTGCGACTACTGAGCGCGGCTTAGTGCCTGGAGAATATTATTGTGGTACGCATGGTACGGACGATGAACTCTTGGGTACTCGCATGAGCGATGGCGCATATTCGTACGTCTTGCTCAATGAACCAGACGAACTACTGGAATCGGTACGTATAGCTCAAGCTAATAAAACCGATACGATAGGTGCTATTTTCATGATGCGATTAGACCAATTGTACAGTCCAAAAGCTCAGGTAGAGATACGCCGGTTTGGCGATGCTGCTTTTTACCGTAAGAATTCTAAGACGCTAGATATGTATCTCGTCACTCGAATGGGTGACAAAACGGATGAAGAGCCTATGACTAAGGAACTGTGGCCTCCACGGTTAGCTAGTCGTGCTATCGATTCTATCAATTACCTCAAGTCTATTTACTTAGAATACACAGCAGGAGACACTTCTAGATTAATAGTGACGGATATTACCTCTAATATTTATGAGGCAGGGAAGAAAGAAACTACTAAGTTAAAGAATGAATTTGGTAGCGGAGTCTCTTCTTTTGAGGTTAATTGCAACTATGCGTCTGAAGATAAATCAGTAGCGGTTGTGCCGCTTACCTTGTTTTTAGGGATAGATACTCCGGATAGGAATACTCTCAAGAAACTAGAGAAGTTGAGCGCTAAAATTCAATTGATAAGTTGGAAAGAATCTCCTTTAGCATTTCGATACGTGACTCTTGTGACGTGTGATTGCGGTAAAGGAATATGGGCGGGTTGTTACACTAACTTTAAGTTTCTAAAGGAATAGGAACTCATTAGTTTGGTGGAATGGCCAGCGTATTCAAACATTGTATTTTTAATTCCTGGTCAATAACCACCATGCCTATTACCCTGCGTAACTTTACTAAGAATACTATCTTCAAGGCAATCCTTGAGCGAAGTCCGAAAGGACTCAAACGCTTAGTATTCTTAGCATCCTTTATTGCTTATGTCAACAACGTAAATACGCCTGAAAAGGTATTTATACGCAACATCAATCAGATCTTACAATTATCACGCGGCGGAGATTCGTCATTGGAATTACCCGTACGGCTATCTAGGATTCTGTGGGGAGATAAAGAAGTTTATCAATCCGATATTAAGATATTGAAAGATACCACTAGCAGCTCTGAATTGAAAAAGATGGCAGCCGCGCATATTGTAACTAACGTACCTAGTTGGTTTAGATATTCTAATATCGAAACGATTTCTGCAGATATATGCAGTTACTTTAACGCTCCAGGTATGCAAGCGTTATCTATTTGAAATATACGTTAATATCACACACCCCTACCCATTTCTTACGATTTGGGTAGGGGTGTGTATCGTCATTCGTTATTTTCTTCAGATTCAGCTAGTATACTATCTCTTACATCGTCCGATACGTCCTGTGGCGGACTGGCTAATAGATTTTCGATACCTCTAGAAGCCACTATCATCACTATAAATAAACCAGCAGCTGCTGGTATCAATAAGGATAGTATTGTAGCAGTAATTGCATCCATAAATGAAAACAAGAAAAGCCACAATAGTCCCCACAGAGCTATTAAAGTAAAACCAAAAACTACTACGTAATGTAATAAGAACCCCATCATTAGCCGCTGGACTAATGTCTGAGTAGCTGTATCCTGCGGTGCTGCTTCAGGTTCAGTCATCGTGTCTACTCTCCCAGATAAGAACAAAATACATTCAAATCATAGGAGAAAACGGTTATCGGTCAGATACTAAATCGCAAAGGCTTTTAAACATACTTACAAATCCATCTAGCTGTAAATAGACAGATTCCATATTTCCATTCGCATTTACCACATATACACTACTAGGGTCTTTAGTGTAGAGAGTCTGAAATAGATTATCGTATTCCTTATTGATAATATCTGCTTTAATCAGATCGTTCTTATATTGATCGTTATCTACGTTCTTACGCGCAATACCGCGATTGTAGGCTACGATGGTGTCTACTTTGAAATAGATTACGTAGTTAGCCCTAGCAGCTAACATACGCATGGGGTTACAGGCCTCTATCTGGTCCATTTGCTTATCTAGTCCATCTATTTTACCTTGATAGATTCTAGTAGTATCGTTGAAACGATCCGTGATGACGTGAGTGCCATTACGTACGGCTGGTTCTATGACGTTACGAATATGTTGCATACGAGAAGCATATACTAGTAAGAGTCTAGAAATTGGATCTAGGATTTCATCATCTCTCTTACTGAATGCAATACTGCGAAGTTCTTTACCAATCGGCGTACCACCCATCTCATACGTAGAAATAGAGGGAAGGCCTGCTTTGATAAAAGCATTGGCTAGGTACTGCCTACCAGTACTCTTACCGCAACCATCCATACCTTCTAGAGAGATTAGAGATCCTAATTTACGTGCTGTATGCATA
>Ga0208259_1000279_pt1 | contig 16884 bp, 14 predicted proteins | sample CryBogCBH22May08_FD_184618 | JGI IMG/M metagenome (GOLD analysis project Ga0208259, IMG submission 184618) | Freshwater microbial communities from Crystal Bog, Wisconsin, USA - CBH22May08 (SPAdes) | ecosystem: Environmental > Aquatic > Freshwater > Lake | place: Crystal Bog, Wisconsin, USA... | reverse complement strand
GAAATCATCTGTAATTCCTAACATCTCTTGTAAAAAAGGTATAAATTCCATTGTATAAATATATAACTACAACCACAATTATTTTAGTTTAACCATTTATTATTGGAAGGGGAAGAAACTAATTCTGTAGTTTCTGATTATATTCAAAAAAGTATTAAGAAGCGAATTACTTTTTCAGCTGAAATAATGATTTATCATAAAAATGGAACAAAGGTTTGGATAAATCTTTCCAAACAACCAATCTTTGATAGTAAAGGCGATTTTATACAATATTATTCATTAATTACGGATATTACATCTCAAAAAAATCTTGAAAAACAATTAGAAGAAGAAAGAAAGGAAAATCAAAACAATATTACGAGGGCAGTATATAAAGCTTATGAAGAGGAAAGAACTTTTTTGAGTAAAGAATTGCATGATAGTGTAAATCAGAAACTGACAGCCTCCATATTTAACCTTACCAGATATAATTCTGTAAATAAACCCAATTCAGATTTGTTGAATAATTCCATAGGATTGTTACAGGATTCTATGAATGAAATAAGAAGTTTATCCAGAAAACTTGTAGCTACAGAATTTCTGGAAATAGGATTTGAAGATGCAATTGCACAAATAATTTATACCTCAACAGAATCGTTTAAAAAAATAAAGTTTAAATTAAAAATTTCTCCAGAAGTAGAGTCCACCATTCAAGATGATCTTAAGGTAAATATATTCAGAATATTACAGGAACAAATACAGAACATTACTAAACATGCTAATGCGACTAGTGTAACTATTTTAATAGACATTAATAAGGATAACTTATTATCATTTATTACTTCGGACAATGGAAAAGGGTTTGATCCTAAAAAGAAAAAATCGGGTGTAGGTATACTAAATATAATGAACAGAGTTCAGTCTTATAATGGAAACTGTACTATTACTTCGGCACCTCAAAAAGGCAGTATTTATAAAATTACTTTCCCTTTAAAATAAATTCTTAAGGAACTCCTAATTGACTTATAAGCGGTTTGTACTATTAATGAATGATGTTATATTTGAACTCTTAAAATTATACTATATGAAGAAATTTTTCGGTTTATTTATTGCAGGTGTTTTTTTTATGACAACAGCATTTGCTCAAACACCAACTGTTGATCAGGCAAAGAAAGAAGTTAAAAAAACTAAAGAAGTTGCTAAGACGGAAGCTACTAAAAAGAAAGATGAGGTTAAAAAAGAAGTAGAACAGAAAAAGGTGGGAGGTAAAAAGGAAGTAGAAAAGAAGAAAGATGAAGTGAAGCAAGATGTTAAAAAAGAAGTTGAAAAGAAAAAAGATGAGATTAAACTAAAGAAAGATGGCAGTCCCGATATGAGAGTTAAAGCCAACAAAGAAGCAGCAAAAGTTAAAGACGAAGTGAAGCTGAAAAAAGATGGTACTCCTGACATGAGATTTAAGAAAAATAAAGATGCTGTAAAGGCGAAAGATGAAAAGAAAGTATATTAGACACAACTTGAGTGTTGTTAGTCATAATAAATAAATTCTGAATAAATAAAAGAGGCTGTCTCAAAAGTATGAGGCAGCCTCTTTTTATTCGTATCTCTGATGGAGAATGATTGTCGTTTAAGCTATTCTCAAAGGCTTAATTTACTTTTGAGACAGCCTCTTTTATTTATTCAGAACTCACTTTGTATTTATCACGATTCACGATGTATTCTCATGAATCACAATGTATTACTTAATATTGTGCTTACAAAAATGGTAGATTAATGGAAACAAATGGAGAAAGCTTTCTTCGGTTAGTGAAAATAATGAATGAATTGCGGGAGCAATGTCCATGGGATAAAAAGCAAACTATTGAAACCCTAAGGACTTTAACTATTGAAGAAACATTCGAACTGGCTGATGCTATTACAGATAATGATTGGAAGAATATAAAAGAAGAATTGGGTGATATATTATTGCACATTACTTTCTATTCAAAAATAGGTACAGAACAAAATCAGTTTACTTTAGATGAGGTAATTAATGGTGTATGTGATAAACTGATATTCCGTCATCCTCATATTTATAGCGATACAATAGTTAATGATGAGGAAGATGTAAAGAAGAACTGGGAAAAACTTAAACTAAAAGAGGGAAAGAAGACAACACTTAGCGGAGTGCCAAGATCATTACCTGCAATGGTGAAAGCGATAAGAATTCAGGAGAAGGCAAAACAAGTAGGTTTTGAGTGGGAGAATAAAGAAGATGTATGGAAGAAGGTAAAAGAGGAGATGGGAGAACTGCAGGAAGCTATTAATGATAGTCATAACCAGGAGCATATTGAAGAAGAGTTTGGCGATGTATTGTTTAGCCTGATAAACTATGCCAGATTTCTGAATATAGATGCGGAAGGTGTACTGGAGAAGACTAATAAAAAGTTTATTAAAAGGTTTAATGATATGGAAAGCATTGCTACCGAAAAAGGCAAAGAACTTCATAGTATGACCTTAACAGAAATGGATGCGATATGGGATGAGGTGAAAAGGAGGAGGAATGGCTAAATTGTTTTATTGTTTAATTGTTACATTGCTTTATGGGTATAGACTTTTGCATAGTTATACTATGCATTAAGTAGTTATTCAAAATTAAACGGTTGATATTTTGTATCTATTCATGTATAATTTACAAATTATTTTATCCGAATAATTATGTAAGGCTACTTAAAAATAATTAAACAGTTAATCATTTTCGAAATCCTAATGATTACCGCTCATCCATAAAATCATTAGTTAGAACAAGTTTAACAAAATTCCACTATCAATAAATAGCAAAAAAATAATTAATCATTTAATCTTGCTCAAAATTTAGCAAGAAAAATTATAATACTATGGGTACTTTATTTCTGATTTCATATATCATTGGATGGCATTTCGGGATTTATACTTTATTTAAGAAGATGGGTATTGAAGGTTGGAAGGCGTTTGTTCCTTTTTATAATACCTGGATTATAGTAGAGATATGTGGTATAAGTAAGAAGTGGTTCTGTTTACAGCTTATTCCAATTGCTGGTCAGTTTATTACTATCTGGATTACCATCATTTTTGTAATGCATTTTGGTAAGTTTGATCTAGTATCTCATACATTAACCACCTTCGTTCCATTTGCATATTTACCCTATTTAGGTAATCATAAAGATACCAGATGGGTTGGAGTGGAAGGGTTTAACCGCTATGTAAAACCTAGTTCAAGAGAGTGGATTGATGCTGGGGTGTTTGCTATAGTTGCAGCTACTATTATCAGAACTTTTGTGTTTGAAGCCTATGTAATTCCCTCAGAAAGTATGGAAAAAACCTTATTGGTGAATGACTTTTTGTTTGTAAACAAAGTTTGTTACGGTCCCCGTATTCCTACTACTCCATTGTCTATTCCTTTTATGCACAATACTTTGCCTATGTCTGAAACTACTCCTTGTTATTCTAAGTTAATTCAATTGGATTACAAAAGAATCCCGGGATATGATTGGGTAAAGAGAAATGATGTTGTAGTATTTAATTTCCCTGCAGGAGATACGATAATTAATCTACCAGGCTTTGGGTCTAAAGTGCCTTATTATGATTTTTTAAGAGAGGTTCCCGAGATACATGGAGACCGTTCTATTTTGTTTGCACATTATCCTATTCTGGTTCATCCATATGACAAAACAGATAACTATATCAAACGATGTACAGCAGTAGCAGGTGATGTTGTACAAGTGAAAGAAGGTGTTTTATATATTAATGGCATGCCAGCAGAATTGCCTGAAGATTTTCAACAAGATTATATAGTACCTACTAATGGGAAACCAATTACGGGGGATGGTTTAAACGATATTCTTGGAATAAAAGTTACTCAGGATAATACGGAAATTGAAGCACCTGCAGGTTCTATTATTCTAAATATGAACAAAGAAGAGAAACAATTGATAGAAAAATATTTAAATACCAAGCTGACACTGGCAATTTATAATAAGGAAAATGTATTCCCTCAATCAGCTATAAGTGCTGGTTGGACTAGAGATAACTATGGTCCAATTAGAATTCCTGCAAAGGGAGAAGTATTGAATTTAAATAATAGAAACATTGATTTATACAGAAGGCTAATCAGTGTATATGAACATGCTAATCTGGAAGAACGAGATGGTAAATTTTTTATTGATGGCAAAGAAACAAATAGCTATACCTGTAAGTATAATTATTACTGGATGATGGGAGATAACAGGCATCGAAGTCAGGATAGTCGCTTCTGGGGATTTGTTCCAGAAACGCATATTGTAGGTAGAGCATCTTTAATCTGGTTTAGCTGGAATGGTGGTCCAAGATGGAAACGTATATTTAAATCAATAAAGTAAGTATATTTATAGCCTGAATAATATTTGAGTCCTCGATTTCGATTGAGGACTTTTTCATCTAAATGATTTAATGATGAACAAAAAAACGATAGAATTGTCTTTTGAAGTGTATGATTCAATAGACCAATTAAATGAAGCAGATGCAACACTTTTAAGACAAGCTCGTGAGCTTACTACTACAGCTTATGCTCCTTATTCTAAATTTTTAGTATCTGCTGTTGCAAGATTAAATAATGGAAAGATTGTTACAGGTACCAATCAGGAAAATGCAAGTTATCCGGTAAGTATTTGTGCTGAAAGAACCTTATTGGCATCTGCTGGCGCATTGTTTCCAAAAGAACCATTAGAAGCAATGGCTGTTACCTATCATAATTTAAACGCTAATACTAATAGCAATAGACCAATTTCTCCTTGTGGAATGTGTCGTCAGGCACTAGTAGAAACAGAAGTAAGGTTTCAACAACCCATCCGACTTATATTAAGTGGTATGGAAGGACAGGTATTTGTTATTGCAAAAGCAGATCAATTGTTACCATTGAGTTTTAGTGGCGTTGATTTGCTAGGTTAATATTTATTATTCCACAGTTGGTTTATAATTATATTGCATTCTGTAACATTGCAGCACAATTCTATTAGTTATGAGAAAGATAATTATTGCAGTCGATGGGTTCTCTTCCTGCGGTAAAAGCACTTTGGCTAAAGCGCTTGCTAAAGAATTGTCCTATGTATTTATTGATAGTGGTGCCATGTATCGTGCCATAACTTTATACTTTCTTAGAGAACATATTAATTGGAACCATGAACCTTCTGTTTTGAATGCCTTAACCAATATCAAACTACATTTCGATTATAATGAAACAAGAGGTAGCAGTGACATATTTCTGAATGATGAGAATGTAGAACTTATCATAAGGGATATGCTGGTAAGTGAGAATGTAAGTGAAGTAGCTGCGATAAAAGCAGTTAGAGAATTTGCAGTAGAACAACAGCAGCAAATGGGTAAGAAAAAGGGAATTGTAATGGACGGCCGTGATATAGGTACTACTGTATTTCCTTATGCTCAATTAAAAATATTTGTAACAGCAGATAATGCCGTTAGAGTAGAGCGAAGGTTTAAGGAACTCTATGAAAAAAATCCTTCCATTACTGTTGAAGAAGTGAGAAACAATCTGGAGATGCGAGATTATATTGATAGTAACAGAGCGTTTAGTCCACTTCGTAAAGCCGATGATGCAGTGGTATTGGATAACACAAATCTTACCAGAGACGAGCAACTTAAAATTGCACTTGAATGGGCAAAAGCGAAGAAGCTTGAACTGTCGCCTAAGAATTAATAATACTTATTTTTTCTTTATCAATTTCAACCATAATGGTAAACTATTCTGGTGTATCCTATAATAGGGCTGCACTGTAGCCCCATACTGAAGATAGAATTGTTGAACTCCTTTAATGTCAGAACCTTCAAAATCGAAGGTATAGTTCGATTGGGCATTCTGGCAAATAATAGTATCTAATAGTAAGTGCATAGCAGAAAGCTCTTTCCCCTGTTCCGATGATGAGGGAAGTAGATTGTAAATTCTTTTGCCATCTTTCAAACAAACAATTGTAGCTATTGTTTCTCCTTGTTTATTTAAAGCATTCTTACAAATCAATTGCCCTTTATTCTTTAATAAAGTCAGTAGTTTATCAAGATGATCGTAATCTGCATTGCTAACATGTGCAATCTTTTCTCCTTGATATTTTCTATACCAACCTATACTTTCTGAATGATTCCCTTCAGAAATTATTACCCCATTATTAAATGCTTTCTGTAAATTCCTTTGTAGGGATTTAGCATATTTATCCTGAATACTTTCAGCTGAATCTGTAAGTGATAAAATAAGATTAGTATGCTCTGTAAATGGAATAGAACTTAATAATTTCTGGTTATCGAAATTGAAATTATAGGTAATGTAAGAACTGAATTTCTTAAGTCTTTTGAATAATGTGATATCCTCTATATTATACTTTCCTATAAGCCCGAGTTGTTGCATGAAGGGTGGCGTGTAAATATATTTTATGCCATACTTTTTTCTCAAGGGCAATGCCATCACAGCTTCATAGTCACCAATTATAAGCCCATGCCAGTAATCCGCTATTGCAGATACATATTCATATTGTGAATATATTAAACCCTTATTATGATTAATACAATCATTCCATTTACAAATATTAATTTGCGCAGATTGAATTATATGTATTGACTCCTCCATAATCTATAGTGGGAATTGAGAATATAATTTCTGAGGTTTTATCATCCCTAAATTTATAGAGAAGGAAATAGTCTTCCAGAAACTATTAGGTCCTAGTTCGGATTTGTTATAATTGCTGAAAACATTGCTGTAAAACAATGGCACATAAATTTTTACTAATCCATTCATTAACGGTAAATATAGACCAGCATCATAAAGGAAACGCTCAGTAGTACCACTATTGTCTTTCCAAGCATCAGCATAAGTACCAAAGTCTACAAAGAAGTGTAAAGGGAATTTAAATGGTAAAATTTTAAGTAGATTAATTTTGTCTGGAATCTTACCTTCAAGATTAGTTGCAATCAACCAGTCATCGGTTTTCCCAACTTTACTACTCAATAAATCGGTACGCATTTTAAAGAATCCATCACGCTCCATTATCTGTTGACTGGTCCAGCCCTGAAAATTATTTCTTCCAATAAAATAATCGCTATAAGTATAGTCTTCATAACCATTGGCGCCAGTAAGATTTAACTGATAACGGTCTGTTTGATATTGAGTAAGATATGTTTTAGAAGTAGTGTAAAAAAACTTGCCAGCAAAGAATCTTGCGTGAATTCCTTGTTTCTCATTAGCGTAATTAAAATAATAGTTTCCTGTAACTCCAGCTCTTACAAAACCTATTCCCTGATCAACTTGTAAATTTAAATCGTAAGGATAAAGCTTTCTGTAATTGGACCAGGTAACTCTTAACTGATTAACATAATAGAAAGAATTGAATTTTGTTAATCCAATAGTAATAGAGTCAACAGTATAGTAATTGTGTTGTTCTTCATTGATTAAAAAAGTTCTTAGAAGAATATTCCATCTCTCTGAAGAACGAGGATCTTTATTGAAAAATGTCCAATGAAATGTAGGTACAAACTTTGTTACTTTAGTATAAAATAAACTTTTATCTGTGGCAAAATAATTAATACCATTTACTTGGGTCGGTTGTTTGCCCATATTGAAACCAGCATAGCTAATAGCAAACTGATAATTATTTCTAGTTTGGTAGATATTGTAAGTTATTCTGCCAATACCATGAAGTTGACTACTGCCAATACCATAGACTGCAGCTGCATAATACTGTAATTTAGGAAGTGGTAACTGATAATTATGAATGCCAATTCCTGGCATCAATTTGTCATAGTAATTATACCCTAATACCGGTGTAACAAATAAGTAATTGTTTTCTTTAGTATTCTTTAAAGAATAAAAAGACATTATTTTAAATCTCTTTTTTGAAATAACTGGGTCAATAGTTCCAATAGTTGACAACTGATGATATAAAGAATCAATTTTAGTATTTGAAGCCGCTTCGAAAGTATGCTTAAAATCCTCTGGGTAGGGATGTTTTTCTCTCCAAAGATTATAGTAAGAACGCATAGCTGAATCAAACTTTATTTGTCCTACATAAGCGGATAGTTTCTTTATCCACATAGCTGTTTTCTCATACACTACCAAACCATAATTAAGCTCTGTGAAACTATCAGAAACCATTTCTATTGGCTGATCCTTCTTTAATCCAGCGATAATGTCAAAAAGTGTTTTTTCTTCATCTTCAGGCATCCTTTTTTCGATAAATGAAGAGGTCTTTTTACCGTTTACATAGGATGTTTTATGATATTTTCCTTCAGTGTATCTTTTCTGATAATATGTATTCATCCCTTCATCCATCCATGGATGATCTCTTTCGTTGCTGGCCAATGCCCCGTAAAACCAATTATGTCCCAGTTCATGCGTAATTACTTCATCCAGACTTTTACCACCACCATTAGTAGTAATTAAAGTAATAGAAGGATATTCCATTCCTCCCGAAGGCACGTTTGCTGCACCACAAACTACACTGGCAGTACTATATGGATAATCGCCCAGCCACTGACTATATTTTCGCATACCATCTTTGGCATAAGCAATACTCTTGTTCCAGTTACCTACCTGATTAGGTGGACAATAAGTAAAAACATCAACTGTTTTTGAAGGCAATTGAAGTGTGTCGTATTGAATTGCAAAGTCTTTTGATGCAAACCAGGCAAAGTCATGAACGTTATTCATTTCATACACCCAGGTTTTATTGTTTACTGCTGCAACAATTTCTTCTACAGGAATAACAGGCACTTTTGTAACTTTCTTATGGCGTCCAGTTCCCGTAATTATTTGTTTTGTTGCATTAGTTTTTGTAGTAGTTGTTTCTTGATTGAAATATACCTGTTTAGTAGGATCTGTTTTGCCAACTGCTTTTATAGAATCTAATAATGCAGCATTTTTTAATTCTCCCGATGAAGCTACTACATAAGTATCTGGCAAAGTAATCTCTACATGATAATCTCCAAACTCACTATAAAATTCTCCCTGGTATAAATATGGCATTGGGTGCCATCCTTTAGCATCGTATACAGCAGGTTTGGGATACCATTGCGTAATTTGATAATCATTACCAACATGTCCACCTCTTGAAAAGTTGTAAGGAAGTTTTACATGAAATGGAGTCGTAATTTCTATAGATTGATGTGGGGGGAGTGGCTTCTTTAATTGTACTTTGATTATGTCTATGTACTTTGGATGTGTTTCTGCTAATACTTTTTCATTATCCACTCTAAAGTTTAATTTACCCGTATACCCTTTTTTATTTTCGTCAGCAAAATAGAAATCATTAGTACCATTTACTAGCTTTTGTTCACTAAAAGCAGTCTTGTCATTTTTGTATGCATTCATCCATACATGAAACCAGATATAGGTTAAAGTGTCAGGAGAATTGTTGAAATATACTATCTTTTCAAATCCATCAAGAGTGTTTTTATGATCATCAAGCGATACCTGAATATCGTAATTAACCTGTTGTTGCCAATAGGCAGATTGTGCACAACCAACTATTGTTTTACCTGCCAATATTAATAGCAGTAATACAATTTTACCTGAAATGAATTTGTATTTTACTCTTCCCATTCTTAATTCATTACCGTTTTAGCAGCATTTATTTTAGTGATAATCTGGTGTGCAACTTCCATAGCAGCATAGCCATCCATTTCACTTACTACAGTTTGGGTATCGTTTATTATGGCATCTACAAAACTCTGTAGTTCATTTTTAATAGCATTACTTTCTACCACTTCCGGATTATTTACTGCAATAGTTTTTGTACCGTTAGGTGTTTCAAGATCAAAACAGAATGCATTTTCGTCTTCTTCTTCTTTTATACGTATTATTTCTGCGTTCTTTTCCAGGAAATCTATTGCTATATAAGCATCTTTTTGAAATAGGCGCATCTTACGCATTTTCTTCATGCTGATACGGCTACTCGTAAGGTTGGCTACACAACCATTATCAAATTCTATTCTTACATTGGCAATGTCTGGCGTATCGGTCATTACTGCAACACCACTGGCATTTATGGAACGTACATTACCCTTCACAAGGCTTAGGATAATATCAATATCATGAATCATTAAATCCAGAACAACACTTACTTCAGTTCCTCTTGGGTTGAACTGAGCAAGGCGATGTACTTCAATAAACATTGGGTGCATATCAATGTCTTTAAGTGCTATGAAGGCTGGATTAAAGCGCTCTACATGCCCTACCTGAAACTTTACATTCGCTTCATTCACCATGTTTACAATGGTCTTAGCTTCCTCTAAAGAATTAGCAAGCGGTTTTTCTACAAAAACGTGTTTGCCTTTGCGAATCGCTTTTATACATAATTCGTAATGAAACTGTGTAGGTACTACAATGTCTACAATATCACAGGCATCAATCAGTTTGTCGGCACTGGAAAATCTTTTAATGCCATATTTCTCGGCAACCTCGTCTGCCATATCTGCATCTGTATCTACTATACCAACAACTTTTACGTTTTCAATTTCCAGCCAATTGTTCAGATGAAATTTACCTAAATGTCCTACTCCAAAAACTCCTACTTTAAGCATATCTATTAGTATATTATAATCGGTAAAGATAAGGAGCGCAAAACTACAATTTTCAAACTGCTTTAGTATGGGGATAAATGAGGCATTTTGGCTATTAAGTATCTAAAGAAACATATAGAAATCCCTTCTTTAGAACATAAATGATGTTTTTACATTTATTGTTTAGTTATGGAATATAATTTAAACTCTATCCCCGTATATGTTGGAAGCGTATTGTTTTGAATTTTATAAAGTCAGCAAATAGGAAATAGGTTATTGATGGAAGCACTATAAAAATTAGCTTATTGCTTTCAAAAGCACCTACAAATTCAAATTTTAATAGGTGTATAAATGCTGTAGTTAGTCCACAGCCTGGACAGGTAAATCCAAAGATTGTTTTCCAGATACAAGGAATACAAATATCAATTCCAGTTAATGCATTTATAAAAGAAGACAACAAGATATAGAGTATCAAAGTACAATATATCTTGTTGTCCTTTATATATTCGTAAAGAAGATAAATTGATTTAACCATTGGTAATTGGGTTGCCATCAGCATCTTTAAAGTTACCTGTAACAATGATGATGAAATCTATCAGCGTCCATATACCACAACCGCCTAAAGTAAGTAATTGTATTACACCTATGCCAGTATGTTTTGTATAAAACCGATGTACTCCAAATACGCCCAGAAACCAGCACAATAATAAACAGGTAAGCCATCTGTTTTGATCAACAGGATTAGTTGGAGTATTGGGTATATATGCTTGCCTTACTCCACACTTTGGACAGATTTCTGCTTTTATGTTGATGATTGATCCACATTCGGAGCAGTATTTTTCATTATTCTGTTTCATTGTTTGTTGGTTTATAGCTTTTATTCAGGCAAAAGTATTTAACTGTTTCTAATATAATCGGAAAGGTGATTAATAGTCGCTTTCTGTCCTTCAATTACGGCATTTACTATGTCGCCAATAGAAACCATACCCACTACTTTGTTGTTTTCCAGTACCGGTAAATGTCTTATATGTTTATCGCGCATTAACCCCATACAGGTTTCAATTGTATCTCTTAATGTAATAGTAAATAAGTCTCTTGTCATGATATCAGCTACCAGTGTTTCATGAGAGTTCTTTCCTTTCAAAGCTATCTTTCTGGCATAGTCTCTTTCGGAGATAATACCTATCAGTTGGTCGTTTTCTACAATTAGTAATGCACCAATATTATATTCTCCCATAATTTTCAGTGCTTGGTATACTGTTTCATTTTCGGAAATAGTAATTAATGGCTTAGTCTTGTTTTTTAAAATTGTTTGTACATTCATAGCAGGCAGTTTATTATTTAATTGAATACATTAGCTAGAAACAAATCTAAGGATTTCAATTATTATAATGTTATTTGATAGGGAAATATTTTTCACAGGAAGGTATTATTACTTTATGATGTAAAATTGTTTTATATCCCTCATTCAAAAATCCTCGTCATACATTACATTTGCGCCTCAAATCAAATAATAAAAGCAAGAAGTTTAAAGCATTAATTAGTACAACTATCCGAGAGAATTGTATTCCTTTTTTACTTTTTATTTCGTTACTTTTTACTTTTTAAAACATGAGCAAAGAAATTACATCAAGAGCAGCGGATTATTCCCAGTGGTACAACGATTTAGTGATAAAGGGCGGACTGGCCGATTACAGTGCCGTAAGAGGTTGTATGGTTATAAAGCCCTATGGATATGCCCTTTGGGAAAATATGAGAGATGTATTGGATAAGATGTTTAAAGATACCGGACATCAGAATGCCTACTTCCCTTTGTTCGTTCCTAAAAGCCTTTTTGAAGCGGAAGAAAAGAATGCGGAAGGCTTTGCAAAAGAATGTGCTATTGTTACTCATTATCGTTTAAAAGCTGATCCTGATAATAAGGGAAAGCTAATAGTAGATCCGGAAGCTAAACTGGAAGAAGAACTAATAGTTCGTCCTACCAGCGAAGCTATTATCTGGAATACGTATAGAAACTGGATACAGTCCTACCGCGATCTTCCTTTGCTCATTAATCAATGGGCCAATGTGGTTCGCTGGGAAATGCGTACCCGTTTATTCCTTCGTACTGCCGAATTTTTATGGCAGGAAGGACATACTGCTCATGCTACCAAAGAAGAAGCAATAGCGGAGTCTGTTCAGATGTTGCATGTATATGCCGATTTCGCAGAAAACTATATGGCAGTTCCAGTTATAAAAGGGGTAAAGAGTGCAAGTGAACGTTTTGCCGGTGCTGAAGATACTTATTGTATAGAGGCGTTGATGCAGGATGGTAAAGCTTTACAAGCTGGTACTTCACATTTCCTCGGACAGAATTTTGCCAAGGCTTTCGACGTAAAGTTTAGCGATAAAGAAAATAAACTGGACTATGTATGGGCTACCAGCTGGGGCGTTAGTACCCGTTTGATTGGTGGTTTGGTAATGGCGCATAGCGACGATGATGGCCTGATAATGCCTCCACGAATTGCTCCTTTGCAAGTGGTGATTGTACCAATATTTAAAGGGGATGAGCAAAAGGCGGTGATTGATGCTAAGGCAAAAGATATTATTGCACAGCTGAAAGCATTGGGCATCAGGGTAAAGTATGATGATAACGATAATGCAAGACCAGGATGGAAGTTTGCACAGTACGAAATGCAGGGGGTGCCTGTACGTATCGCAATTGGGGCAAGAGATATAGAAAACAATGTTGCCGAGGTTGCTCGCAGAGATAATAAAACCAAGAGTAGTTTATCATTGGAAAACCTGGCTGGACAGATTCAGGAATTATTATCAGAGATTCAGATCAATATGTTTAATAAGGCGAAGGAGTTTCAACAAAGTCATATTACCAAGGTAGATAACTGGGAGGAATTTTTAAAAGTTCTGGACGAAAAGACTGGTTTTGTATCAGCACATTGGGATGGTACTGCCGAAACGGAAGAGAAAATAAAAGAGCTTTCAAAAGCAACTATCCGTTGTATTCCTTTGGATAATCCACAGGAGGAAGGTAACTGTGTTCTTTCGGGTAATCCATCCACACAAAGGGTGTTATTTGCAAGAGCATATTAAGAGTACTTAGTATTTAGATAATAGTATTTAGTCGACCCTCATAAAGCCATTTAGGCCATATAAACATTGGTTTATATTAATAAAATAGGCCATTTATTTTGCAGGATTTGTCCATATTCTGTTTAAATCTTGCAAATTTGAATATGTTATCATCGAAAAAAACAAATCCACAGCTTGGATTTTTCCTTGGTTTAGAAGATCAATTAAACCAGAAACATCCACTATATCAATTGGCGAACATAGTACAATGGGAAAGATTCGAGGTTGCTTTTACACCTCTTTATTGCGCTGACAATGGTCGTCCTGCCAAGCCTATCAGACTTATGGTTTCTTTGCTTATTTTGAAACATCTTCGTAATTTAAGTGATGAAAATCTGGTAGAACAATGGAGTGAAAATCTGTATTACCAATACTTTAGTGGAGAGCAACATTTTCAGTGTAATATTCCCTGTGTTCCTACTGAACTTATTGCTTTTAGAAACCGTATAGGAGAGCCTGGTATGGAACTCATCTTAGAAGAAAGTATTCGTATTAATAAGCCATCTGATAATGATAATGGAGAGGCTATCAGTATTAGTGTTGACACAACTGTTCAAGAGAAAAACATCACTTATCCAACGGATGATAAACAGTATAAAAAGATCATAAAAAGTTGTTGGAAAATAGCAGATAAAGAATCAATTGATTTACGTCAATCATACATAAGAGTAGTAAATAAATTAATTCAGGAACAAAGATTCAAGAAAACCAAGAGGGGAGCAAAAACAGCTAGAAAAGCAAACAAAAGGATTAAGATAATAGCAGGCAGATTAATCAGAGATATAGCGCACAAGTTACCATTATCAAGGCTTGGCATTTATTTACCAACTTTAAAACTATATCAGAAAGTAATTACCCAACAAAGAGGGGATAGTAATAAAATTTATAGTCTACATGAACCTGACGTAAAATGTTATAGTAAAGGGAAAGAGCATAAAAAGTTTGAATTTGGAAGCAAGGTATCAATTGCAATAGAACAAAGTACAGGTATCATAGTAGGAGCATTAAACTTTACCCAAACCATACATGATTCCAAAACAATGCCTGAGGTATTAGAACAAGTAATGCGCCTAACTGGACAGCCAGTAAAAGAGGCATATGTGGACAGAGGATACAGGGGTGGAACTCAATATAAAGAAACCCAAATCTGCATTCCTAAACCAAATAAAAACATCACAAAAGCACAAAGAAAAAAGCATAGTAAAAGAGCTGCAATAGAACCCATTATAGGACACTTAAAAAAGGACTATAGATTATGTAGAAATTATCTTAAAGGTATAATTGGAGATAACATGAACATTATTTTAGCTGTTATAGGAATGAACTTTAAACGAGTCATTAACCTCTTGATTAAAGAGGCAATTTTCTGTTGGAAACTCATCTACATTTTTTATCTGGATGTTTTGGGGCATTTTTATACCCAAAACTTAAAAGGGGGTTTTTGAGGGACGACTATTTAGACAATACAAAGAGACTGTTCCAGAAAATGGGCAGTCTCTTTTTTATGTATTAATTTTGCCAAAGTCAATTGTTGTATTTATAATGTGATAAATAATTTTCAACAGAAATTGAATGGAACTAAATAATGAGAATACGTATAATAATGCATTGATACAATTAAATCGTTTAATGTAAATAAGAGAGGAGAATCTTACTGCAGAAGAGCTAATTGAAATAGGGGCTTTGACAATAGAAATTCATCTATATGAAAAGAAGAATTACCCTTTCCCTTTTTTAAGTATTGTAGAAAATAAAACGGATTTTAATAGCTAAACAACATAAAATGTATTCAAGCGTTAAGCGTTTTGCATTCAGCGTTCAGCCTATTCCCCCACATAATTCTTACCAAACAAATCACTCCAGGATTTCAATGCTGGTTTTGCTGATAATAAACTATCCACCAAACCTATATAGGCAAACTGATTAATGTTAGCAGGAGTTCCTACAGGCAATCCACTAAGATCAATATCGGTAAAGGTTAATTGAAATAAAGCAGTTGCATGTGCATTATTCAATAAGACATTTTGTCTGGCAATATAATCGCTTTGTATTTGTAGCGAGGTAGGCATACTATTGGGCACTACTCTGGAGCTCCATCCACCTTCCGATACAAAGGCTTTCAGACTAGTACCTTCTATTATTTTACTATAATAATTGTCCGGCAATTCGGTGGGAGAGTTTAAAAAGAAATAGGGGTACGAGGAGATGCCAATCTCCTGCACAAAAGGGAAGTCGGCAAGGTCTTTAGCAATGCCAATATATGCACCGTTCGAAGCCTTTCCCCAGGCATAATCTGCTTGAATACTAATACCCATTATTACTTTCTTATCCAGAGCTCTTATCTGAGTGGCACAACTATTAGCCACCGTTCTTACTCCCTGATAAATTGAATCGGGAGCCAGGCCTCTTATCAGGTTTGTTTCCATGGCAAAACCAATATGTTCGGGTTGTAAAATGCTATCCATAACATACAAAAAGCGAACATATTTTTGTTGCACAGTAGCCTGAGTAATACTTTTTCCAATGGCCACCAGTTTATCCGAATTACTATAACGGTTCATTCCATTTTCCGGATCCATATATATCCATAGTTTCAATTGCTTACTTCTATAATAGTCCACCAAGGTTTTATAATTATGTAGTACAAATTGCACTTCATTTACGCCTGCATACAATGAATCCCAGGGCAATTCGGCAGAAATAATAGCCGCATCGGAAATAGGTATCCACATATTCATTGCCTGAAATGCCATATTAAAATCCTGTTTCGGTGCAGATACCTGAAATCCTAGCCTATAAGTTCGGGCATTGTTTTGGTTATCAGTTGTTTTAGAACAGGCAATTATGATGCTTGAATAAACAAGTAACAGGTACAGTATATTTATAGTAATAGGATGCTTTTTCACAAATTAAAAGTAAGTAATCAGGCATTACAATTGCCATCATCAACGTTAATTCTATATAAAATTATTTGAATAAAGGCTATTTAATACAGTGTCAATTAATTATTTTTAAATTTTAAGTTACTGCTATTAACTGCTTGATATTTGTTATTTAGTTTAGTTCTTGCATTCTTTATAGAGAACTGCCATTCAATCTTTACTGGTCACAATACGTTAGCTAAAGCTATGCACTTTAGTGCAAGACTTTAGTTTCTACAAATCTAATAAATTTGTGACATGGAAAATATACGTAGAGGGACACACAGTGTACATCAGCTTCATG
>Ga0208259_1000277_pt1 | contig 16918 bp, 27 predicted proteins | sample CryBogCBH22May08_FD_184618 | JGI IMG/M metagenome (GOLD analysis project Ga0208259, IMG submission 184618) | Freshwater microbial communities from Crystal Bog, Wisconsin, USA - CBH22May08 (SPAdes) | ecosystem: Environmental > Aquatic > Freshwater > Lake | place: Crystal Bog, Wisconsin, USA... | reverse complement strand
GGCATGCTCTCTGGTGCAAAGCAAGCAACCGGTAGCCTGAAGATCCTGGCCTACATCAACGTGGCTTGGATTCTGGCAGCTGTGGCAGCTGGTGCAGGCTATCCGCTGATCGCTAGCTTGGTGTATGCTGCAGTAGGCATCTACTTTGCCATCATGATTGCGGCTACGGTATTGGTGGCTCTCTCTGCTGGCATGGCCGTGATAGCAATCAAGGGTCTCTTCTCTGCCGCTGCTACAGCTCCTGCTGCTGCGTAAGTAGCATAGATCCCCTACCCTAGACGAATAGTCCTGGGTAGGGGTGTTTGTATTATTCTATTTTAAGCAAATAGAGTATTTAACTTAACCAATTAACTAGAGGATATTTCAATGAATAAAGTTAAAATTGACGAAGCTCTACGGTCACTTGCATTTCTTCCGAATGCGGTAGAGCTTGTAGCTACGGCTCGACTTGAATACCTGGCTTTTATCAAAACGAAAGCAGAACGAACAATCCCAGTAGCAACCGCTAAACCGCATCTAAAACGCATTAGTACTGGTAGCTGGTATCTTACTGACGATACGCATTTTTCAACGTGGGCGGATACGCCTAAAGAAGCCTATGACGAATGGAATATTCGCAGGCACATTTACACAAGAATTCCTCGTGCTGGCCGTTGGAATATCAAAGATACGAAACGCTGGGCCTCTGGTGGTTTTAAACCCGGTTGTAGTTGGATTGGCAATAAGAAAATTGCCGGCTATGACTTTGCTACTGACGAACTCATCCTGCGCGGATAAACAAAATGCTTTACTAGGAGTATAAAAATGAGTATTAGTGGACTATATGGCTGCATGGCTTGGAAAAACGACCATTCTTCCCCATTCTGGAAATGTACAGATGGTGATTACGATTGGGTAAGCGTGGCGGATGATTTCGGAACACTCGTTGCGGTCTCAAACTTCACAAACGTTCGTGGGTATTAACTAACAGATATAACTAGGAGTATTTCAAATGTACAAAATTCACATCAATGCGCCATCTGAGCTCTATCGTTTCATACAGGAACTCAACCATATCCTGCTGCGTAAGAAAGGCGGAAATAAAGGCTTCAAACGCGAACTCCACCACCACTTGACGATTGAGAAGAATTGCGAAATTATCATCAATTTCAAGGACTACGCAGCTCAGCCAGATCCGGATACTGGACTCTATAATCCAGAACAACTCCCTACCGCAGATGAGAATAACGCATTCGTCGCTTTAATTAACGAGTTTCATCTGCAGTCGATGCTGTACAACACGGTTTACGAGTTCACCACGTTTTTTGACTTTGAAAATAAGCCAGTAGACAAAACAGTTCTGCTAGCAATTACGAAGAATCTTTGCGTATTCGGAGTCAAACCACATGGTCCGAATAACTTCATGGCACCAATACTTAAGTTTACGATGACCGAGGCCGATTGGGAAACCGATCGTTCATTGTGGAACAAGTTGGATCTCATGGCTAGGTACTTGGGGATGGTTAATCAATTGTTAGATTGCATTCCAATAAATTGGGCCGCGGTTAAAAAGTCGGAGGAAAACTTGCGCTCTTCTTGGTGTACCGATATCGAGTCTGACGAAGAAATTCCTGGAAAGTATGCTGAATGCATAGCCGCAGCAATCGCTGTTTGTAAGTAGTATCTTCACCCTAGCTATTAGTAATAGTAGCTAGTACTGAGTATACTTGTAGAAAAAAACGAAATATCTGGAAGGATACTAATCGTGAAAATAATCGAGAAATTAACAATTGATTTAGAAGAAAACGGTTTCACTAATCAGCAAGCTGAAGAGATTGTATCTCAATTGACTACGCAATATGCGCATTGCATGCACAACCGTTGGCATGATTGCGTAGAAAACTACCCCACCACCCTATACCTAGGACTATGGTGCAGAGCTAAAAAGATAGCTCTGGTGCTAATCGCTGGAACAGAAAACTATCCAGGCGTGCAGTTAAACCTGCTACGCTATAAACCACTCAACTCATCTTTCAACTAGGAATTTATCATGAACTTCATACAACAACTGACTAACGATCTCACTCAAAACGGTTTGTCTGATTCTCAAGCAAACGAGATCGTAACTGCATTTACGAGCGATCCTACGCACTCAATGAGAGATCGTTGGATTGAAGATACTACAAACTATCCGGAAGGTATGTACAATGTCCTCTGGGCTACGTGCAAGATGGAAGCATTGCGCTATATCGACAGCCACTGCCCCCGGGCTTGGTTTCGTGCAGTCTTTGATCCTACTGATCCGATTCATGCAGAAATGGCTAAACAAAACGCCTAACTAGGAATATTTATCATGACCGCTATGCTCAACTTCGCAGGCCTCGGAAGTAAGACCGAAATCGTTTTTCATATTGGAGATGATCCTGTAAAGAAATACCCAGGCATCAAACACGCAAACATCGTCTCGATTCAATTGCATGGGCCTGAATTGGCTTACGCAATTAACAATCTAGGTGCTGCTGATGTGAAGCAAGAGTTTGTGTCCTACTTCTGCGATGAAGCCAAACGCATTTACTTTAATTGGTAAATCTTCTCTCAAACAAACATTTTACTAAGGAATTCAATCATGGCCAGATACTCAGTAGACGAAGAACTTTTCGTCATTCATTTTACAATTTCCAATAGCAGAGTGTCCGCATTGTTTAGCGCTCCATTACGCTTTTGGAATGAGGACGTAAGTAACGTTACGATCAAAAAGTTGATCGTAACTGAACACCATCGCGTTTTGCACGACTACGCAAAAGAAGATGAAGCACCCACTTGTGACGGCTTTATCCTCAAAGACGAAGATGGTGCGATTTGGACTAATCAGTATCCGCGTGCCAGCTATGGGCAGATCTCAGATGCTGCAGATCGGTTGTTCTGGAAAGATGGTTACAAATTCGTTGAAAGTGAAAACTTAAACGACGTAATCATTCCAGCAGACATGCGTCTCTTGACGGACTATATGTGGTCGTTGCACGAAGGTATTGTAAAGCTTCCGGATGACTCGCTAACCCCTGCACGCCAAGAGCTGTTTGATCGTGTTGTGAAACAGCTCAAAGATGAGTTTAACAAAGAACTCGTATCAAAAGCACTCTGGGATAAGCACCCAGATATCCGCCACTATGTATTAAAAGACATAGTGAAAACTGAAATTGTTTAATTCCAGGAGAATTTATTATGAGCACTACCGCCATTGTCTTTTCTATCTTCTACATGCTCGGAGGTAACTCCGCGGCCTATGTGCCAGATAGCCAACAAACCGCTACCCGCTACGAGAACGCACAGTCGTGTAAAGACGCACTGCGTGATCTGCGTAGTAATCTGTCAGCTCAGATCTCGTCTAACGAGGCCAACAAAAGCATCAGTCCTCAGGATCGCACACAAATGGATATGGCTATACAAAGAGCCAATTCCATGACCTGTGAGGAGATTGAGGTGGAACTGCCACCAGCTAAGCAAGCTCCTAAAGTGACTGCAGTACCAGCCAAGTCATCTACATTAGTCATGTGGAAGATTGGTCGTATTGATGAAGCCAACATCTTTCATGGTACAGCTTACAATGAGTATGCGTTCGATGATGAACAAAGCTGCTACGATTCGTATCAGGTTACGCAAGGTACAGTCTTCAACCGCTCAGTATCTGATGGCGCAACTAACGTGCAAGCCTCAGCTATGCTCAGCGACTGGTTAGGTAAGTACAAATGCGCCACAGTGGCCCTAAAAGCCTCTGAGATCAATCGCCAGCCTATGGAAGCACCAGTGGCGCAGCCAGTCGCACAAACGACTCCTACGGGCTATACGGACCAAGCCCCAGTGCGTCAATATCAGCAGCCAGTGGTGCGTCAGCAATACCAACCACAACTGCAGCAATACCAAGCGCAGCAATACGCACAACCAGCAATACAACAACCCTACCAACAACCAGTCTATGAACAACCCGTCCAACAAGCTCCAGTAATCCAATACCAACAACCCCAGTATCAGCAACAACCAGCTTACCCACAAGCACAAGAATTGCAACTCCAACCACAGATGCAATACCAGCCGCCTATGCGCCAGCAAGCTGGCTATGCTCCGCAGCCATTTGTGCAACAAGCCTACCCGGTCAGGCCTCTGTTTATTGCAGAACTGGTACGCAACGCATGGGGTACGAGTCAGCAGTTTGTCTATCCTACGCCCTATGGTAGTGTAGCAGAATGCTGGACTGCAGTAGATCGGTTATTTGGTGGTCAACCATCTGAACGCCGCAGTGCAGCGCAATGCGTCTATGCGCCTCGTGGTCAATTCAATTCTTAAACAAGGAGTATTTATTATGAGCGGAACTAGCTTTTACGCCCATCTAGTCTCCAAGCTAGCTGGCGCGTCTACGAAGGGACCTCCCCCTGCGGAGGTAGATCGTTATGCGCAATTGGAAGAAAAGCATGCGCAATTAAACGCGGCATTTAGTAAACTCAGTAAAGAGCATACTGATTTGTTGCGATCAATTAGCATACCAAAATCTTCAGTCTCGCAGAGCACCGCATCCCACATGTGTCGTAAACGCACATTGCTGGCTATGACTGCCGATTTGTCTAAAACGTATAGTCCATGGGGACAATGGGAAAAGATATCTCTGGAAGAATACATGAGAGACAGTACTGATCCCAGATATGCAGGACTGCGTCAGTATCGCGCTAAAGGCAGCTAAGTGTAGCACACTCCCTACCCTAGACGAATAGTCCGGGGTAGGGAGTGTCTGTGGTATTATTTTTTTGTATACGCAGTAGAAGAACTGTGCTGAAACTATTTATAGCGATATATTATCATCTTGCGAGCATGCCAATAACACTTAACTTAACTAGGGAATTAAAAAATATGAACTCAAGACAAAAAGCTAAACGTAACCATATTCAGCGTAAACGATATAACAAAATTACTTGTCCAGAATGTGGTGAACGCGGTATGCATTACTTAGGAGTTGGAGAAACCAGCGTTAACTTTACAAAGGGATTTTGGACATGCGATAAGTTCTATGACAAAGAAACTGGACGCAGACTGGAATCTAATTTAGCAATGCATACGTTTCTAGGTAAAAACTGGTGAGTAAAGGAAAACCCCCTCGGCGTAGTAAGTACGTCAATAAAACACCAATTACCATAGCAGTACCAAAGCAGCATTTAGATATGATCGCTTCAGTGCCTAGAGCGTCGTTCAAACGCTTTAAAGAAGGCATTGCGGATATCGACGACTGGTTTAATCTCAGCTTTCGCATTAAGGTAGGACACTATCTCGCTGAGAAGATCTACGAGCAAGAAGCCGTAGATGCATTCAATATAGCATTCGATCATTGCAAAGAAATAGGTGAGCGATGGTTAACTAATGCGGTAGTCACCGCTACCGAGGAAGAACTCTCGGACGTAGAAGCAGGACTAGATGCTGTAGATGAGATGCATGGTGAAAACATACGCAGACATTTACTAGACGCTTATTATGCGGCTAGAACTGAACTCTCCGGAAAATCAACTACTGGATTTAAATCATGACTACAAAAAACGAACCCCAATCGATGAACTGTGAATACTTAGCCATAGGCGATACGGTATCCGATAGCCCGGTTGGTCCTGGTACTATTACCGGTATTACCGATGCGGGCTTTTCTCAGGTAAACCATGTAGCGGTAGCACGTCTAACGCGTACAGATGGTATCGTATTTGACCCACATGGTACATACGAAAAAGAAGCTAGGAGGAAAGCGACTGAGTTAGAATGGAGAAATGCTACGTTTGTAGATTCTCTCCTAAAAGAGACTACGCCATTCAACGACCCTATTTCCGAAGAAGCATTCCTCAACCTCATACAAACTCACCAGGAGCTCTCAGGACGCATTAGTCTCACATTCGATACAGATGCAGGCACTAAGCTCACATCGGTCGCTAAGACGCTCCTGAAGGCCTGCAACGCGCATCTAGTAGGAACCGTAAGTTCTTTCTAAAACTATTCAAAACAAACATCTTTTAGCCATTCAACTCTAGGAACACATCTTGACTATCGAACTCGCATCTGACGAAAACTTCTACAAAGAAGAATATAACGACCTGGTTACAAATGCTCAGACTCCAGATAAAAACGTATCCTACAAAGCGACAGCCACTTTGCTCAATGCGGCAGACTATCAAGCTCTCCACGCTAAAACGGTAGCCGATATTATTGAATACCAGGAGTATATCGTAGATCTCCGTATAGCGTGTACAGAACTCTATGAACTGTGCGATGACGAATATCCAGACGACTGTATTCCTGAGTTTACAGAACTCAATTATAAACGCAGTGAAATGCGTAGGGTGCGCGAACAATTGAAATACCTGCACCGTATTAACAAGTATTTCAAAACTATGTCTCGCGTAGCTTCGTACTAAACATATTCTTGGAATAGGGAACTAAGAATATGTGTGTCTAAGTATCTAAAAAGGATACTTAGACGCTCCAATATAAAGTAAATCATGAGTAACATAAACTTGCAATCGCTAGTAGCTGGCAATACGCTGTATTGCTCACTCATAGAAACCAGCAGTTCTGGCACAGTAAAACGATTAGTGACTGCAAACGTCACTGGCTCAGTAATTTTCGAACCCACCAGAGCTATCATCCCTACGGACGCTGGAGGTATGTTAGTGCCTATAGCTAACCGTTCAGAAGTGGAGGGCATGTGGCACTTAACTGAAAGCGCAGCCATTGCTTCTCCTACGGAATACGCCAGGGGATGAAGTAAAGTTTAACCAATCCAAACACCACATTAACTTAAACCATTTTAGGAATTTAAATCATGCCCAATACAAACCCAGTCATTTTGGAAAAAATCAAAGCAGGTGAGACTATTTACTGCCAAGTAGCTAAGCCAGACGATCTCAGTAAGCCAGGTGAACTCCTGGTCGTGAAAGTTACTGCAGACGCAGTAGTAACTGAAACAGAAGTCATTATTGAAAATGAAGGTAAGCCACTGGTAGTAAACCTAGCTATCCGCGAACTATTCGATCATAATTGGTTTTATGATGAAGACTTGGCTAAGGCTACGATTGTGCCTATGGCTACTGCCCTCACCTGGACTCCCAGGGAATAAGTCTATTTAACCAAATCGGTATTGGGGTAATTCCCAATACTGCTCATTAACCAATATTGAATTAAACACATGCTCGATGATAAGAACCTGGCTATTTTGGAATCCCTCAAGAAGTCAGTAGTGAAAGAACAAACTCCACCATTGGTAGAAGACGAAGAGGTATGCCACGCATACCCAATTGATGGTAAGGCGTACCCTACGATCCCAGTAAAGGTCACCAGCTTCGCGCAGTAATTGGAGAATTCCAACATGGGTAGCTATAGAGAATCCTCAAATAAAGCTAAAGCTATCCGTGCTGGGATAGTGGATGCTAGGCCAGTCTCTAAATCTAGAACTATTAAAACCAAAGACTGGTTAATTATCTCGATTAGTTCTAGAAATATTTCTAAAGATTATAATATCGATAGAAACAACTACGTCGGGGTAATCGATATTTCTGGAGAATATACGTCTGAAGATATTGCGTTAAATGCGTTACCAGACGTATATGATCGCTACGAAATTAGTATGAATCACTATTTGTTTGGTAGGCATTATATCATCCATAGAGCCGTGTACGAAACAATATACAAACCACTTTGGCGTAATCTGCTAGAGGCAGACATACTTAAAAATAAATTAACTAAATTTGAAACTAATTAAAATGGATCACATTGTCCAACACGACATCATCAAACGAATTGCTCTGTGGTACAGGTGGCAACTCACCTTCTCAGAGAAACGCGTATTTCTACGACGCTTTCCAGAAGTGGTACGTATCGGTTTTGCTAAGCAAAAGATCTCAGACATTAAACCATTCTTAGATAGCTTGCTCACTACTAGTGAAGACAATCCTCTTTTTACAACTAGGACTACTGCGCTGAACAGACTCTTTAGAGTCTTTCACTATGTGGATCTTAATCGTAAGATGAGAAACAAACCAATTGACTACTATGCGAACGACCATATTCGTGAACGAGCAGATACGTTCATATCGGAATTCGATACGATGATGCGAGACATTGTCCTATCTGAGCAGTCAGTAAAGACCAGGCGTGGTGTGCGCAAACAGTTTCTAGAAGATGTAGATGCTGATGAATCCTTTGAGGAAGCAGATTTGGATTAGTTCAAGTTCAAACCTAGTAATACATTCAAAGGGAATTAATTGTGTCAAAAGTATCAAATGGCGTGCTGGACATTATCCTGCCGCTGAGTAATCCACGCAGGTTTAAGCGACGAGAGCAGCTATTTAAACAAGCATTAGAGCGTATTGACGCGTATGCTATTACGCATGGTCTTACGAACTATCGCGTGTGGCCAGTAGAAGGTGCTTTTGGTGATCGTGATTACACGATCAATCATCCAAACGCAATCCAAGTTCAACTCAAAGACGAGCTTTGGAGTAAAGAGAATCTGATCAATATCGCGATTTCTAGATTGCCAGCAGACTGGACCAGTATAGCCTGGATCGATGCTGATGTCACATTTACTAATCCAGATTGGATTGCTGAGACGATCGAAATGCTCCAACACCACCCAGTAGTGCAGCCATGGTCCGATTGCATCCATCAGGGGCCTAAGATGGAATTGTTGTCTACGCACAAGAGCTTTGGTTATTGTAACGTAAATAACGTAGAACGCATGATCCCCAATCAAAATGGGTATGGTACGTTTTGGCATCCAGGCTTTGCATGGGCAGCTCGTCGTAGTGTTATTGAGGCTACCGGAGGTCTTTTGGATTGGGCTGTGTTGGGATCAGCTGATCATCACATGGCACTAGCTATGATAAATTCGGTACATCAATCCGTAGGTAAGGGATTGGGTGACGGTTATTATGCTAAACTCAAGGATTATCAGAAAAAAGTCTATTCGGTAGTCAATGGCGACATCGGTTATGTACCAGGCACTATCCTGCACCATTACCACGGGCGCCTAGCTAACCGTAAGTACACGGAACGCTGGAGCATCATGACAGATGCTAAATTTGATCCTAATATTCACATCGCTAAGGACTTCCGTGGCGTGATTAACTTTACGCAAGCAGCCACGATGAAGTTTCGTAATGCTATTCGCGAGTATTTCGTAATTCGAGAAGAAGACGCTAATACCTTGTAAAGACTTGCGGAATCCAGAGAACGCCAGATGTGGCTAGAGTTATCCTATATCAATCGTAATTTGGATTCCCATTTAAACAAATACCCCTACCCATCTTAAATAGAGATGGGTAGGGGTATTTGTTGTAATATAAAAATATCGATTCTAGATATCTAGAACAATATATCATCTAATTGAATAATAGAAAAGATAATTTTTTCTATTAGTCATAACTATCCAGATAAGGAGTCTAGTATGGTAACTAAGAAAGTAGATATAAAACTCATTAACGAGTTGGTCAATACTATCGGTAAGAATTGGTCAATTGAAATGAACATTGCGATAGAACATTCTACGCGTTGTCAACGCAGGAGAATCGCTTATTTACGTAGAAAAAACCATCGTACTACGATAGTTGCACAAGTTTCTGGTAAAGCCCAACCACTAGACTCTCTCATTAAAGTACCAGGTGGTTGGTCTACTATGGGTCAGATGGAGGTGGGTACTAAAGTCATAGCTGCAGATGGTAGTATTACTGAGGTCACTGGCGTATTTCCACAGGGTGAGAAACAGATCTATAAGTTTACCTTTTACGATGGTAGAACAGTAGAAGCCTGTGGCGAACATTTGTGGAAAATATTTAATAAAAAATTTAATAGAAACTATTCTCAAAATCTAAGATGGAAAATATTAAATACTTTAGATTTGATTAAACGATTAGAAACGCAATACCTAAGGCACTATATCGAATTAGCTGTATCGGAAATAAATTTTGATATTCCATTAGAAATGGATCCGTACACTCTAGGAGTAATTCTAGGAGATGGTGGTTTAACTGGAGGTACTGTGCGTATAAGCAAAGAAGATGTTGAAATTAGAGAAGAAATTAAAAAAGTATTACCAGACACGCTACACATAGTTCCTTATGATAAAGTTAGTTTTTCAATAAGCCGAAAAACTACAAAAACGCGAAATGCATATTCTGATATTTTAACTAAATTTGGTTTAATGGGTAAAATGTCTCATGTTAAGTTTATTCCAGAACACTATTTACATGGATCTAGAGAGCAAAGGCTATCGTTACTACAAGGTCTTTTAGATACAGATGGGACTGTAGCTAAAGAAGGTGGGACCCCACAGTTCTGTTCTACTAGTGAGAATCTAGCTAGAGGCGTAGCCTATTTAATTAGATCTCTTGGAGGCATTGCTACCATTAGTACTAAGATACCACACTTCACGTATAAAGGCGTATATAAAACTGGACTATTAGCGTATATCGTCAGCATCCGTCATAAGAAGCCTAGTGAGTTATTTAGACTCAGTAGAAAGAAGAATCTTACAATAGACGATGGACAATATATTGCTAACTTAAAATTAGCAATACGAAAAATAGAACCATCTCGAATAGCTACTACGCAATGTATTTCTATAGAAAATCCTTCGCAGTTGTATGTGACAGATGGATTTGTAGTAACGCACAATACCACTCATTGTTAATAAGTTCATAACTGATTTTTAATATCCAACAACTGTTAATATGTAGTGGTTTTTAAAATAATCTTAATTGAAAGGTATGTATGAAAAAAGAAACTAAAGATTACGTAAGTAATAAAGGAATCCTAACCTCAGAAACTTCGATGGAAGACGAAGATTTTGGATTCTGTTTTATAGACACCCCAAATGACATTGAAAAGGTAGAATTTTTTACAGAAAATTTACGATTACGTGAATCCGAACTTAATGGTAAAATTTGTACATATCCACCAGATGAGAAAGGATATGGCGGTGAAGATTATCTTACCGAAGTAGAACTACTGGAATGCGATTTTGTATACCACCAGTTAAAAGTAAATCCTAAGGAATTTAACGTTCCAGGATATAAAGAAGTAATCGACGTATTGGTTAATATTACGAAATTATTTCACGAAAAAGAAGTAGATGCAGGAACTAAAATGACTGCTATAAAAGAAGGTATCTCTCTAGGAAACAAATACTTATCCGACAGAGGCGTTAAGATTAACGGTCTAATTAATAGAACTTATCTCATCGACAACCCACAACCTCTTACTGAACAAGAAAAAAGCGACGCGTTCTATTTGAATTATCCCAGAAAATAAATGCGTATTCACGAATATCCAGATCACTGGCACGCCAGACTTACTCGCTCAGCGTAAATATTTAACTTAAAGGATTTAAAATGTTCATCAAACTCATGTCCGATCCAGGCTTCGTATTAGTAGCTAGCTACATTTTGGCGTTTCTTATCGTCATTAACGTAGCTGGTTTCTTAGCATTGAAACGAATGAGTGTTGCGCTCAACGCTAAAGCTAAGAGTAGATTGGAATCCTACAAATCGGGCTTTGAAGATGCTCAAGCAGAAAGCGATATTGACAGTACTTACTTTGTACACGGACCAGACGCTCAGTGCTACGTCAATAGTGCTTATAACGTAGAAGAGGTAATCGATCTCATCACCAGTATGACCGGTGGAGATGAGGAGGACTATACTTCTACCAGGGTAGAACTGAAGGACGCCATAGTGCTCTCAGACGCATTTAAACGGCGCGTAGCGAGTAAATCTGAAGAGTTGGATACGACTCTGCCTAAGTAATCACAAATGCCCCCTAGAGCGATCTAGGGTGCGTTTCTATTAAACCAATTCACTAGGAACTAAAATGAAAAAAACCAATCTAGGACTATCTGCAGTAGAACAAGCCGTATTGAACAAACTGATCGATCCACTGCGTCTGATACCAAAGGCTATTCCGCCTAAAAGAATAGATCCCAACGATTACGTGCTCGTTCCTAAAGCAATGATAATCTTGCTACAACACTGTTTACAAAGAGATATTGACGAGCGAGGTACTCGTACAGAGATATTGGAAGAGCTCAACAAGTCCATCGTTGCGTACGAAGACACTGGTGTCGATATGCGCAAAGGTGAATAACCGTGCTACGTCGTAAACAAAAACAACAGACCTATTCCTCGATAGATCTGCAGGCTCCAAAACCCACTCTGTTGCAGAAACTCTTCCAGTCGCTACCTACTCCCCCACCTACTAAAAAAGAGGCAGCTAAAGCCCTCTACCGCTATCTGAATCATGACCATTTTGAAGATTCAGATAGAGAACCAACCCAAAGCTAGGAAACTAAAAATGTTTGACTTACATATCACCAAAAATCCACTCAACCGCGTTACTGGATACACTGCAGCCATCATGCAAGGATTTAGTAGGAATGGTATTACCGATACTATTCAAGCTTTCTCTCTCATGAGCGCTCTAGCTAATATTCAACCAAAGAAGTCTATGTATATAGACCGGGTAGACAATTGCGTGCGAATCTTCTGCAATGTCGAATATTCTGCAAGGTTGTTTCTCAAGCGACTGAACCTATTGAAGAAGCAATTGCATTTTCTAAATACGCCATACCAAGTGATCGTAGAAGAACTGGAGCCCGGTATGGGCATTGACTTCATGCTTTTAGTAAAGAATTTGCATGTAGGCAAACCGCTGCTAACGCTGGTAGCTCCGTATCTTGAGAGTAGTGTGGAATACGTGAATGATAGAATTCTTACTAGCAGTGAGTATGCGTGGTTTGGTAGTTACTCTGATGTCATTAGTGGATTAAAAATAGCTCGTGAAGCTAATGACTTGTGCTTGAGTCTACACAGAGGTAATAGAGAAGTAGATCTAAACAGGACTATCGTGACGTTCGATCTAGCTAACAGTGCAGAATGGGTAGCTACTGGAATGCCCTTTAAAGCAATCACTTTCTCTGAAGCTAAAGACAGCGCCTCTATGGAAATCATTCGGTACGGAGATGGTAGCATGCAAGCATCAATCCTGTCTGAACTGAAAGAAAGCTAGTTTAAAAAGATAGACTCAACACCACAATTGTGAGCGAAAGTAACCGCTGTGTTGAAGATCTTTATAGCGATATATTATCTCTTTGACAACGCGTTCAGAATCATTTCAATTCAACAAACATCAACCATTATGAAGAAATAACACATGCCCAAAATGTCATACCAAGGCAAGGTATATTCTAAAAAGACTCTAAAAGGTCTAACCACACAAGGTATTCGACTGATCGTAGCCAATGAAGATTTAGTATCTACATCAGACTACGTAGAGTGGACCGATATCGTAGTTACTCCAATCGGACAGCATTACGCTATCCTGCTAGGTAAGATCGATCTTACTAAACCAGAACAAGTAGTACGCATGATCAGTAAGGTGGTCTTGAAGAAGGCCCTCTACGACGCCGTATACCCACCACAACAGGCTCAGCGTAACTATTCCGATGCTACCCCTAGTGAACAACGTCCGTACCGTCCTAGACGTGATTACGGAGATGGTAGTTTCGGTAACGGTTGGTAGTTAAAAAAGAAATCCCCGTAAGAGTACCGGCGAGAGAATGACCAATCTCTGGACAGCAATTGTATTCATCGTTAGTAATAAGCTTTGCAAAGTTTAATTGTATTTTAATCAATCAATCCAAAAGGAAGTCCTCCATGTCGAAAGTAAACGCAGATATCGTATCCCTGGCAGCCAAGATCAAAGCTGGTATTGCTATTGAAGTCAAAGATGGAGCAGCTGTCTCCACTATTGATGAAAAACTGTTTCTGGCCAATATCCCAGAGACGCTCACTGAAGATGCCGTCAAAGCTGTGAAGCATTACGAATCTACCTTCTACCCAGCCGCCACTCTGGCCTTTGGTGAAGCAGCTCAAGAGGTGCTCCAGAAGAACACGAAAGTGGAATCTGCAGCTGGTGAATTCAAGCTCCACGGTAAAGACACCTGGAAGGTCAACTATGCTCGCTCTGAAGTGACTACCAACCCCTTCAACAAAGAAGCAGCACCAGTGACCAAATATGGTGTCGTCACAGCCAAGCTCAAGACCCAAGATGCTCGCCCAGCCATCGGTCAACTCAATGCAGTCATTGAAGAGATCGGCGCTAGCGCGTTGGCAGCCTTCGGTAAGTAAAGTATTTACGGAGATTCTGTGGAGCTACTAGTGACCAGCTAGTCTCATAGAGACGCGCTGCTTCGTTCCGAACAGATAGGTGGTACGCTCGTACAGAATCTCCACCATTACGGCCGGGTAATGTTTCAAAGACGAATCGATACCGCGCTTATTTCGGTATTTAAAGATAGCCAACGTTAGTTTTCTAGGTGCTATTTGCCTATGATGAAAACCAGCGTCCTATCTGAATCGTTTAGTATATTACTCGGCCACCACGTAAACTCCCTGGTAGCCTGCGGGCTACTCTTTACCTATACTAAATCCTCACGGGTTTGGTATAGGCTTTTTGCTATACTTTATTTTTTTAGAATAAAAGCAGCATAATCCCTACCCATTTCCTATTACGGATTTGGGTAGGGATTATTACTTAAAAATCGTATTAGGTACGATTGATGATCGAAGAAGCGCCGAGTTTCTCGGTGCCTAAAGCATACCCAGTAGCCTGAGCATTTACGTCACTATCAATACCAGATACGAATGCTGGAGCAGTGAGAGGATTAGCATTTGCTAACGAGATAGAATCCAAAATAGACTGTGCAAACAAACGCACGCCCAAACTGGATTGGCTAATACCAGTCCACTCAATAGAGATCTCCAGACCTTCTTGAGCTGCCAGCAAATCACGTTTGCCTTCAATAGCCCCAGTAGACTTAGGGAACATGTTGGTAGTGATCCAAGCCTTGTTCACGGTACTAAAGGTGGGATCTGGTTCAAAGAACAGCACGGTACACGTAGTCATATCTGGCAGCAGATCGCTAGGCGTCAAGCCGTTTAGAGTAGCAATCCCAGGCACCTTAGAATCAGGATCCATACCCAGATTAGTAATCCATTCTTCCAAGAAAGTTTGGATAGGACGACCATATTTTTCAATATAGGTAGTCACTGGTTGAGTGCGAGCGCGAGTCACGTTAGTGATATCTTGTTGCATCTCACCACCACCAGACACCGCGTTCTCCACCCAATCCGTTTCCAGACCACGAGCATATCCAGTAATTGTTTTAGGCATAGTTTCAAACAACGCCTTCAGAGCACCTACGTAGAACTCCGGATTAGAAAAGTAATCAAAACCACCTGGTGCTTGGAGCAAAATTGCAATACCGGCTTTTGCAGAATAAGCCGTATTGGATACCCATTGTGTCAGATCGGGTGCATAACCCATCTGACCGCCTTGCCTTACGTCAATTGATACGTTTTGCATGGAAGGAGCGTATGCGCCTTGCAAAATCGTGTTTGAGAGCCGATTGCGAGCCATAATTAATAAATCTTTCTTCTAAATTCGTGAAGGTATTAATCTCCAGACTTTCTAATAAAAGATGTCTGGAGATTAATTGCGTATAGTAAAATAGCTTACTTAGTCAAACTACTTAGGCGCGCTACTTGAATAGTTACGGCCTCTACGGTCGTTCCTACGTTAGCATACACCTTAATAGGCAGGCTCCAGCTGTAACCGCGCTGAGCATCACCAGACGAGATGAAAGCAGCAGGGATCACTTTTACCAGACCAGCAAACATACCTTGTGTCGCGTCAATCACGAACTGGTTGACCGCATCGCACAGTTGAGCGGGAGTCATGCGAGTCTGGCCAGAGAACTTCCTCCAAGCTGCTTCACCGACTTTTTCGCACTGCACGCAGACCATAGCGGTCAGGTAGCTAGTCAATACACTGGTGTCGTTAGAGTAAACCGTCTTCAACGCTGGGAAGAAGAGAGTATCGCGGCTGTAGCTGATGGGGTAGTTCAGGCCATTAGCCCAATCGGTATTGCGGGTACGTGGGGGCGTATAAACGATGTTCACGTTAGTAAACATGGTCACTTCGCTAGTACCGGACGACTTGTCGTCATTAGCCATATCGAACAGGTAGACCGAATTCCACACGCCGTTAGCAGCACTCATGAGAGCAGCAGACTTACTAGCGAGTTCCAACGTGAGTGGGAGCTTCTTAGTATATTGAGTGCTGATGAGATTACCATACCGACCCATGATCAGACCACGTACCACTGGAGTGCCGTAATAGCTAGATTCTGGATAGAGTTGCAGTTTGGTGAGCAGCGCCACACCTACGGAAGCTTCATCGGTCTCAGTCATGGCTGGGCCATTAACGTCGTATGTGGAGAGTACCACAAAGGTATCTTTACGCTGAGAGATGAAGTTAATCAACGCGTACTTGGTGTTCAGTGTAAAGCCAGAATCATAAATGATAGATTCGACGTTGACGGCCGTATCGTTGAGACTGGACAGGGGATCGGCGTATTTAGTGACTTCAGTAGCCACAAGTCCGTCAAACAACAGCTCGGACATAGTACCGTCACTACCGCCACCAGCATAGATGTTGTTAGATGCAGTCAGCGATACGCTAGCTGGATCAAACGCAAAACTATGATAAGGGGCACCAGAACTAGACTTACCGCCAATGAAGTTAAACTTGTAAGCTTGTGCTGCACCATCTGTAGAATTGAAATCGCTACCAGCGCCAGTGAACGATTGTTCTGCTTGCCAGAACATCTGAACCAAGCTGTCGATACTGCTCTGATAGATATGCAAGTTGCCCAAATCTGCAATAACGTCTTGGAATCCAGGGACGCCTACGCTCGAATAAGTCTTGGCGAAGATATCGCCCAGAGAAACTTGACCATTGGTGTTAGGATTGATCTGACCTGCTTTGAGTACGAAGTCCAAATATGCGTCACCAGAGACGG
>Ga0208259_1000273_pt1 | contig 17246 bp, 16 predicted proteins | sample CryBogCBH22May08_FD_184618 | JGI IMG/M metagenome (GOLD analysis project Ga0208259, IMG submission 184618) | Freshwater microbial communities from Crystal Bog, Wisconsin, USA - CBH22May08 (SPAdes) | ecosystem: Environmental > Aquatic > Freshwater > Lake | place: Crystal Bog, Wisconsin, USA... | reverse complement strand
TAAACCGCACCGAAGGTGTCATGTGAGGGTATGCCATTTTTTAAACCAAGCAATTCAGTAAACCACTGCTCTTTAGCTTGGCCGAATTCTTCAATAGCAACCCAGTTATCAGCTCCGCAAATCATAGCGCAGATGCTGATAAAGAAAATGTCTTGGAGCTGATGCCTCTTCTGCCGGTTTACTCTAGGGTCTTCAATACTTGAAAAGTGATGTATGATAGAAGGCGTTGGTTTTGCTGTCATTTAAAATCAAAATGATAGACTTAATACCTCATCTAAAATCTATTTTCAAGTCTTTTTAAGCGCGATTGCCCTGGGTCTTTTCGGCAATTAAGTTTACACAAGCACAGAATCTGATAACAGCTCCCGCGCCATTGCAGTAACCGACACTGCGGTAATCTCCTTAATGGAAAAATCCTGTTTATTAAGCCGGTAAGGGTTGACCACAGAAGGCGATTTGATGACACGGTTAATGTCCGTTTGGTAAACGCGGCTGACTGGTGTCGGGCCAAATAGGGTAATTGATGGCTTGTTTAATGCCCAGGCAAAATGGCTCGGGCCAGTGTCGTTGCCAATTAGCAAGTCGGCATGGGCTATTAGGGCTTTCAGGCTGTTTAAATCCAGCTTTGGCAGGGCTTTAATAAAAGGCGATTGTGCTGCCATCCATTCGGCAACCGCTTGTTCTTTGCTGTTACCCCATACCACCAGACAGTTTTCTGCCAAGGCATTGGCTACGTTGACATATTGTTGCGCCGGATAATTGCGGCTTGCCCAAGACGAGCCCACCACCAACACAATGTTTTTACGTTCTTTAGATAAGTAGGCGTACAGCGTAGGGTCTGGGGGACTGAAAAACAGAAAGGCTTGTTTGTTGACAATCTGTTCTGGGGTAATGGCAAAACCCAAAGGCGCGGACAAAACTTTGGCGTTGCGGTCTATGGTATTAGCATCGTAGCGGCAAGCTATTTTATCTTGGTACAACCAGGCAGCCGCTTTTTCACGGATGGATTGGCTATTAAATCCCGCCACACGGGGTCCAATCAGTCGGGCGGTGATGGCGGATTTAAGCAAACCTTGGGCATCAATCACCAAATCATAATGTGCTGCGGCATAACGCCTGACTTGGGTCATTTCTTTAAAAATGCCCCAGCGGTTTTTTTTCAGTGCTTTTAGCTTAACCGTCAGGATATTGTCGATATGCGGATTATGTCTAAGAACTTCCGCATAGCCTTGTTCCACCACCCAGTCAAGTTGACAATCAGGCAACTGCGTCTTGACGAATTGCAAGGCCACCATGGCATGGACAATGTCTCCCAATGCGGATAACTTGACGATAGCGATTTTCATGCGGGTTGGCTACGGATGGAGATACGCTCAATCACTTGCTCGGGCAGAATAGAGGTCAAGCAACGGGTATGGCCCAGCGGGCAGGTGCGCATAAAGCAAGGTGAACAATCCAGATGCAGTGACAGCACTTGGCTTTGTGCGTTTAGCGGCGGGGTAAAGCCGACATCGGATGAGCCAAACAAGGCGATCAGTTTTTTGTCAAGGGCTGCAGCCACGTGCATTAGCCCAGAATCATTGCTGACCACGGTATGGGCGAGTGACAACAAATCCACCGCTTCGCCCAAAGTGGTCTGTCCGGTAAAATCCCGGCAAAATCCAGAGCATTCTTGATTGATTTGTGCGGCAATGGGCTGGTCTTTTTCCGAACCGAACAACCACACCTGCCACCCTTGCGCCAATTTATGGCGGGCAAGCTCGGCAAAATGTCCGGCAGGCCAGCGCTTGGCCGGCCCGTATTCGGCACCGGGACACAAGGCGAGGATTTTGGGGCTGCTGATATCCAAAGCAAACTTTTCAATCACCGCTTGTTGTTGTGCAGCAGTGACGGATAAAACCGGCAAGGGATAATCGGGCGGCAGGGGCGTAGTGGTCGGTAGCCCTAAGGCAACAAACCGCTGCACTGTCATCGGAAGGTTTTTTTTGTTCAACTTTCTGGCATCGTTCAGCAAGCCCCAGCGCATCTCACCTAAATAACCGGTGCGCAAAGGGATGCTGGCAAACAACGGCACTAGTGCGGATTTCCAGGAATTGGGCAGTACAATCGCTTGATCGTAACGGGCTGCGCGTAATTTCATGCCAAGGCTAATACGCCGCCCCAGTCCGAACTGCCCATGCGTCAAGGGCATGGCAATAGCGTTCCGCACTTGAGGCATCCTTGCCAACAAGGCCAATGACCAATCCGGTGCCAACATATCAATACGGCAATCAGGGTGCTGTTGTTTCAGGGTAAGCAACAGGCTTTGCGCCATAACCATGTCGCCCACCCATGATGGCCCGACAATTAAAATTTTTGCACTCATAACGCTTTTGGTAAAACCTGTAAATTACTAAATTAACAGAGGCTTGGCATATATTTAACAGAAATGCCGAAGTCAATTGAAAGTACGCATTGCAGACTTTTGTGTCCACTTTTTAAGCGCAAAGTGACGCAATAGAGCATATCGCCAATGCTAAATAATATTGAAGAAAAATACCAGATATTTTTGACACAAACTTTGCCGATCAATTCACACTGTTTATGTTGGTTATATTACTCCATGACAGTATTGCCATAAAAACTGAAACTGACGGCACAAAAATTTTGACATTTGCATTATTATAGGTTCTCATAGCAATAGAAATTAATATTTTATAATATCCACTAAAAATATTTTAACAACAGCTTCTTTAAACGCTAATAGGAATTATTTATGCAATGCCGTCAATGTGCTGCCCACATTCAGGATGACGCTAATTATTGTGTCGGTTGTGGGGCGCAAATTACTACAGAAACAGTACGTTATGAAATGAATTTTGTTAATTCATTGATCACGTGCTTTAAAAAATATTTTATTGTTGTTGGTCGGGCATCATTGTCAGAATTCTGGTGGTTTGTCATTTTTTATATAACAATGCATATTGCTGTTTATCACCTTGATAAATATATAAATAAAGAGCCAGTAGGCTTGGCGGGCTTACTGTTAATAAGCTTATCCATTCCTTTTTTTACTGTTACAGTCAGAAGGTTACATGATATTAACCGGAGCGGCAAGTGGTGTTTTATTGCCTTTACCGGTATAGGATTAATTGTATTGTTTTTATGGTTAATAAAACAAGGTGATGAAGGAAAAAATAGATATGTTAATGAAAAATATCTAATGACTTTTAGAGAGTCGGTGTCAACATGCTTTAGAAAGTATTTTAATTTTTATGGCAGGGCATCACGGTCAGAATACTGGTGGTTTGTTTTATTCAATATAATACTAATTATCATCGGCTCTTCGTTGGATAATTTTATTAATGAAGAAATAATGATAATTACGGTCATAATAAATGTTATTACTTTTTTCCCTCATCTTTCGGCTGAAGTCAGGAGGCTGCATGATACCAATCATAGTGGTTGGTGGATATTTCTCAATTTTACAATTGTAGGGATAATTCCATTATTTATATGGAAAATAACAAAAGGAAGTGCTATAGAAAACAAATATGGTGAACCAAGCCAAACGCAGTAAATTTTTAAAAGATATCTATATGGATAATTTTTATGTATTGTCGGCAATGTGGTAAAAATAACAAAAATGAATTTCAACACTGTTTTAATTGTGGTAAGTTGCTTGACAAAAATATAAATAAAGAAAAAGTATTTTTTGTTGATACGGTTTTAGAGAATTCAAACTATAATAAAAAAACCGTAATTACTTTTGTCAAGCCAAAAAATTTTATAACCAAACATTGGTGTGGGGGCTATTCCCTCGGGTTTTCATTTTGGATTATTGGAGTATTGCTGACCGCTTTAATTTCCTCTATAGCATTTGCTATAGATTCTAGATTAAAAATACAATATTCTTTTTTCATTGTCAATTTAATTGAATTAGTTTCATACCCTATAGTAACTTGGCAACTGGTCGGTATTTGGAGATCGGCAAGTTTAAGTATTAAAAAAAATGGAAAAAATTTCTGGGCCGCAACAGCAAAGATTATGATTTCTATTAATGTACTTTTTTTAGTTGTAAATTTCCAAGTTTACCAGAATCTTTCGCAGCTTTCGAGGGATATACCAAAATATCATATCCGGTTAGTTAATGCAGGTACGGAAATGGAATTGTCGGGCGGGATGCCAATAGGCACAACTGAAGCAGTTAGGTCTCTACTTAATAAAAATCAGTTGATTGACACTATCCATTTAAATAACGTCGGTGGCTCAGTCTATGAATCCTATAAACTTTATGATTTAATCAAAGAAAAAAAGCTTATCACTTACACATCGAAAGACTGCGTTAGTGCGTGTTCTTTAGTTTTTCTTGCGGGTAGGGAAAGATATTTAGGCAGCAACGGGCGTTTGGGGTTTCACAGTCCAGATGTTGAAGGTCTGAGTGATTATGAATTTCTAATAACTAATAACAATTATTACCGCGAAAAATACCTGCAGTTCATTAAGTTAATTAATGATGATTTTCGTAATAAATTACAGCAATATGGCTTACCTGACAGTTTTATTGAAAAAGCCATGTCCACACCGTCAAGCAATGTGTGGTATCCCGATAAAAAAGAACTGATTGCCGCAAAAGTGATTGATGCGGTTGTAGATGCTTCAGATTTTCCTGGTCTTTCCATAGACAAATGGGGGGAAGCATTGAAAACTCAGTTATCTATCCTGTCAGATCCTTTATTTTATGCGGTTTTCAGGTACAATCCGATAAATTATACAAAAATAAGAGATGCATTAATTAATGGTATTAAAAATGGACTGCCATCCGATAGTATAAAAAATGAAGTGCGTACCGTTTTTAACAATCAAATTTTGCCGCAATATCTTAAAACCGCCACTAATAACGCAATCATTCCCTACATGGAAATGCAAGTCGAAGAAATGATGTATCTGGAAAAATTGAACCCTAAAAAATGTGCTGACTTTATTTACCCACAATTATCACAAGGCAGAATAGACTTATCAGCTACATTGCCGGAAAACATGATGATTAAAAACACACACGCACTGGTATATTTAATTGAAAATGCGGCAAAAAATCCACAAAATAGCGATTTAAGCACTACTGTCAAAACTGATCTTGTTATGATAATATCAAATATTTCCAAGACAATCCCTACTTTTATAAAAGTTATGGAAAAACCGGAGAATTATAAGGATAACCCCCTATTGCTTTGCCAAGTATCGTTAGCGTTATATACACAGGTATTGGCACTACCTACAGACCGTGCGGGGGCTACGCTCCGATATTTAAACCATTACTGACTGCTATCGCAACTTACCGCTTGCCAGAAACAGTTTAGAATGATTTGGCTCGCTCTGTAAATTTTTATGCCACAAGCCACATAATGGGCGGCTTGTGGTTAATTTTTAAATATTTCTGTTATTGCTATTACAAAATATGCACCACGGTACTGCCAATGCCCAACAAATGCAACTGGCTCTCTGAGTCGTTGCTGAAGAACAATTGGTGTAGGGTAGCACCGTTAGAGTTGGCTACAATATCAATCTCTGTCCCTGTTGTGTTGTAAACCTTCTCATTAATGGCATCACCGGTCAGCTTAATCAATGACAAATTCAAATTGGTAACCTGGCTGGTTTCGGTCAGGGTGGTTGCCAACGAAGTAGGCATGATTTCGATCAAATTGGAATGCACAGCACTTAATGCCAAGCTGTTAATGTTTGCAACATTATCTTTCACGGACAACAAATAAGGCGATTGGATGGCGTTCAACACGCCCAAATTAATGTTGGTTTGTGCGGCGGACAACGACAACGTAGCCGTTGTTGCATCGGTTAAGGTAATGCCGGAAAGTTTGCCCATATTACTATGCAGTGCAGCAAGGTTGTTTCCCACATTAGCCAAGCTATCCACCACCCCAATGGCTGAGACATGGCTATTTTTGGCATCGGCTGCGACATGTGTGGCCGTTTCGCCGCTGATGCCCAAGGTGTAATGCGAGCTGATCTTATTGATCACACTTATATCATTGGCAAATTGTGCAGCGGTCAGTGCAAGGTTGGGTGTGCCGCCGTCGGTGAGGACAATGCTGTTGAGTTTGGCACTGTTCGGCGCTAACAGGGAGTCTAAACCCGCCAGGAAATGGGTCGAACTGTCTGAGAGGCCGACACCAGTAACATGGCTGTTGCTCAACATGGTCTGCACAAGGCTCACCGAAACGCCATTCACTATCAAGCTGTAAGACCCCGTTATTAGGTTAAGTACAGCCCAATCGGCTTGCGCTTGGCTGGCGGTCAGCGTTTCCTTGACAGTAGTGGTGTTGGTCAGGCTAATAGCGCTGATTTTGCCTACGTTGGCTTGCAGGGTATCCAGTGCCGTGAAAATATGGGCGGCGGTATCACTGACTGCAACATTGGTAACCAAATCGCCTTTAGCCAACACCGAAGCCATATTGGCCACACTGACACCAGTGACCGCTAGGCTATACACCGTGGTGATTTTGTTCAACAGCTTGGCGTCATGGGTCAGCTGGTTAAAAGTGACCGCAACAGGGTTGCTATCGGTCAAACTGATGCCAGTAATTTTGCTGTTGATAAGCTGTAGGCTATCCAGTTGGGTGCTGATATTGGCTGCCGTATCGGTTATGGCAATGGTGCTTGCTTGGATGTGGTTGTTGCCTAGCATGGCGGACAGTAAACTGGTTGCATTGGCGGCACTAACGCCACTGACTGTAAAGCTATATTGGCTGGCAATGGTATTGAGCACCGTTTGGTCATTGGTGAACTGGGCGGCGGTCAGAGACAAATTGGCCGGGGTGGTGTCCGTCAAGGTGATTTTGGTGATTTGCCCGGCGATGGCTTCAAGAGCATCAAGGTGGGTTACGACGTTAGCTGCACTGTCGGCGACATTGCTGAATACTTCAGTCTTACCATAATAATCAATGGTCTTGCCAGCAAGTGCCAGCAAATCAGTAACATTGATCGCCCAAGTGAATGGGTTGAAGCCATAGGTTTCTTGAAGTGAGACCAGTTGTGGCCCCAGTGCCACAATAGCATCAATGTTGGCAGCGATATTGCCGCCATAATCGGCAATGCGGACGGGGATGGTCAGCCCTTCTGCCATTATTCTGGCAGCGAAACCCGCACCCGATGTTATCGAGTTGCCATCAGTGGACAGGACTTGGATGTAATTGTTGTCGGGTTGTATGGTGAAGTCTTTAAGTCCGTTCCCTAAAGCCAGCAGGTTGGCTTGGTTGGCGTTGATGTTGGCAGCCGTGTCAATGACGTGGACATCGGTGATCTGCAGGCCAAGGGCTTGCAGCTGGTCGACATTGGTGGCAATGTCGGTGGCATTATCATAAATGGAGATGGGGTAGAGGTTAGGGTCGTTGTGTGTGGCGGCATAAGCCAAAGCATTGGCGACATTCAGTGCGATAGATGTAGGCATGATGATCCCCTTGTTGTGTTGAATAAATTGTAAAGTATCGGATCTGCTTGGCAGAGTGTCAGCGCTTAGCCAAACATACTAATCTTAGTCTTTATTTTTACAAATTCAACAAAATATTTGACTTTTTAATGGATAATGGTAAGGGCAAGCCAATACCATCACTTAAATTCAATAAGTTTCCCCTTATGCCTAGCTATCCACGCACTGCCCTACGGTTGCCGTCAAATATACGTCAACCAATCTTCATGACCCTCCAGACGACCATGCACGGCATCAAAATACAGCGCTTGCAGTTGTTGGGTGATCGGGCCACGGCTACCGCAACCGATATTACGGTTGTCTAGTTCCCTAATAGGGGTCACTTCAGCTGCTGATCCTGTGAAGAAGGCTTCGTCGGCAATATAAATTTCGTCGCGGGTGATGCTTTTTTCAATGACTTCATAACCGCATTCCCTTGCCAAAGTCATCACCGTGTCGCGGGTGATGCCTTCCAAAGCAGAGGTGGTTTCCGGGGTATAGATTTTGCCATTACGCACAATGAACAGGTTTTCGGCACTGCCTTCGGCTGCAAATCCTTCATGGTCGAGCATTAATGCCTCGTCGTAACCGTTCGCCAAAGCTTCTTGCAAGGCCAGGATAGAGTTGATGTAATTGCCATTGGCTTTGGCTTTGCATAGGGTGCTGTTATGGTGGTTGCGGGTATAGGATGAGGTGCGGATACGGATACCCTTTTCGATGCTGTCCACCCCCAAATATGCCCCCCAAGACCAAGCGGCGACCATGACGTGCACTTTTAGGTTGTCGGCCCGCAGCCCCATACCTTCAGAACCAAAAAAGCACATCGGGCGTATATAAGCGCTATCCAACTTGTTATTGCGCAAGGCATCCAATTGCGCCGCATTGATTTGCTCTTTAGAGAATGGCATGGGCATGTTCATGATATGGGCCGAACGGAATAGGCGGTCGGTATGGGCCTGCATTTTAAATATTGCCGTACCTTGTTGGGCATGATAAGCGCGGACACCTTCAAATACCCCCAGACCATAATGCAAAGTGTGTGTCAATACATGGACTTTAGCTTCCCGCCACTCAACCCATCGCCCATCTAGCCAAATAACGCCATCTCTATCATCCATCGTCATTGTTTTTCTCCACATTGCAGTAAGCTAATTTAAAATGGCATAGTCTACTATAAAGTAAATGCCAGCAATACCGGCTTGTTTTCAGAAATGATCGGTACCGCCAACAGGGCGGCTTTAGGGAAGCGTGATAGTGGCGGTTTTTTGTAGCTTGTCCGCCCGCCAGTGGCAAACCGCCCAGGCCAGCATATCGGCTAACGGTGCATGTTGTAGGCTTGCGGGTGGGTTTTGCTTTAGCCATTGCAGCAATTGGAACAGTGTCAGATGAGGCTTTGCCAGGTCCACCGGTGCGGCACGTGTTTGTTTGCTAAGCTTATGGCCTTGTTGGTCAACCAATAACGGCAAATGCAGGTAGCAGGGTGTCGGCAAGCCCAGCAATTGCTGTAAATAGATCTGTTTGGGCGTTTCATCAAGCAAATCGGCACCGCGCACCACGTGGCTGATAGACTGGCGGGCATCGTCCACCACCACCGCAAAAGTGTAGGCAATAATGCCTTCTTTCCTTTGCAATACAAAATCGCCATGTTGCTTTGCCAAGTCTTGGCAAAGCAAGCCTTGTAACCGGTCATTACAGGCAATGGCATGATGGCCCGTCTTTATGCGTAAAGCATGGGGTGTGCCGATTGGCACAAGCCGGTCACGGCAAAAGCCCGGGTAAACACTGGCATTGCCTGAAACAGCCAAGCCTTTTCGGCTACAAACACAACGATAGACATGGCCTTGTTCAGTCAGGCGGCATAAAGCGGCTTCATATTCGGCAAGATGCCAACTTTGATAATCGACCGGGTCATCCCATTCCAGGCCAAACATTTGCAAGGTTTTTAGGATGCCGCCGCTTGCACCGGCAATGTTCCGGTGTGTGTCAAGATCATCAATCCGCACTCGCCATTGGCCTTGATGCGAGCGGGCATCCAAAAAACTAGCCAATGCGGTGTACAGGGAACCCAAATGTAACGGGCCGGTCGGGGAAGGGGCAAATCGACCTATATAACGAGGGGGGGGGCTAACGTCAGGCAAGCGTTTAACCCATTTGTTTTTCCCTTATTTCATCCAATGTCTTGCAATCGATGCAGAGTGAGGCAGTCGGCCTGGCTTCCAAGCGACGAATGCCGATTTCAATCCCGCAAGACTCGCAATAGCCATAATCGCCCGATTCAATTTCTTTCAAGGAATCGTCTATTTTTTTAATCAGCTTACGTTCGCGGTCCCGTGTCCTTAATTCCAGGCTAAATTCTGATTCTTGGGTAGCGCGGTCATTGGGATCGGGGAAGTTTGCGGCATCACTCTGCATGTGCGATACCGTGCGGTCCACTTCGTTCATCAGTTCCTTTTTCCAGTTTTTCAAAATGTTCTCAAAATGTTTCATTTGAGCCTCATTCATGTACTCTTCGCCTTCGGCCTCTTGATACGGTGTAAAACTGAACGGTGATGCACCAGCTTTAGAATTTTCGGTCATCCATTAATTCCTTTGAGACAAGATTAAATAAAACCGGCTATTTTTAGCAGAATAGCCACAGTATGGCAAGAATTATTGATATGATTTCAGTTTTTGTAAATGCTGCGAAAAATGAACAGAATGGCCGCCACGCGCACAGAAAATATAACCCCGTTCCATGTCATGTCCGTTTTGGAACGCGCCAAACAGATGGTGGCTCAAGGTCACGATGTTATCCACATGGAGATTGGCGAGCCTGACTTCCCTACGCCCGCCGCTATTGTCAAGGCTGGTTTACAATCTATCTCAGCAGGGCAGGTCAAATACACCCCCGCTGCCGGATTGCCGGAACTGCGTGAAAAAATTGCCGGTTTCTACCAGCAGCGTTATGGCGTGAGCGTTGCCAAACAGAATATTTTTGTCACCCCCGGCGCTTCCGGTGCATTACTGCTGGCATTGGCGGCCAGCCTGAACACCGGTGAAGAATTGTTGATGGCAGACCCTTGTTATCCGTGCAACAGTAACTTTGTCCGGCTGTTTGATGCCCGCGCCAAAACCATACCCGTGGATGCCAGTAGCGGGTATCAGCTGAATGCCGGACACATCCGAGAACACTGGACTGACGCCAGCAAAGGCGTGCTGATTGCCTCCCCGGCCAACCCCACCGGTACACTGATAGATGATGTGCAGCTAGGGCGCTGTATCCAAACAGTTGACGGCTTGGGCGGTTGTTTTTATTCGGACGAAATTTATCACGGCTTGGTCTATGACCGGCCCGCCACCTCGGCGCTACAATACGGCAGCCAGGTTTTTGTCATCAACAGTTTTTCCAAATATTTTGGCATGACCGGTTGGCGGGTCGGTTGGCTGATTGTGCCGGATGAATTTATCGACGCAACCGAAAAATTAGCACAAAATATCTTCATTGCCACAGCCACACCGTCCCAATATGCCGCTTTGGCGGCATTTGACCAAGATACCTTGGTGGAGTTGGAACACCGACGCGAGGTGCTGGCAAAGCGGCGTGATTATTTATACGGGCACTTGCAACGCTTAGGTTTTGACATCGCCAGCAAACCTGAAGGGGCGTTTTATATTTACGCCAATTGCGCTAAATTTACCGACGACAGCCACCAATTTGCCTTGGCGTTATTGGCGGCAGAGGCGGTTGCCGTCACCCCCGGAAAAGATTTTGGCAACCACCTGGCCCATCAATACATTAGGTTTGCCTACACCCAACCCATAGAGCGCATGGCGGTAGCCATGGAAAGATTGGAACATTTCCTTACAACTAAAAACGATACGACGAGATAACGATGCCTATCAAACAAATCACTGCATTGGAACTGCAACAACAAATGGCACAAGACGGGCAATGCTTGCTACTGGATGTGCGCGAGGTTTTTGAATACCGCTATGCACATATCGAAGGCAGCATCCATGTTCCCCTTAATGGGTTGCCGCAAAGCCAACACTTAACGACCTGGGATAAGGGGCAAAACATTGTGGTGATTTGTCATCACGGGATGCGTAGCCAACAAGCGGCGATGTTTTTGGAAAGCAAAGGCTTCTCCAACATCGCCAATTTGGTGGGCGGCATAGATGCATGGTCATGCCAGTGTGACAGCTCTGTGCCACGTTATTGAAAGTCCAACACCCTAAAAGCCAAAAGGTGTCTTACAGCTGTGGCTGCTTTGCCAATGCACTCGCCAACAATTGGCTGTAATGGCGTTTTAGCACCGAATCGCTGGGACGGTCAGGTAGATTGGCCACTATCTGGGCGTGCAAGATGCCAAGGGCATGGCGTCTTAACACCGAATCTTGCGGCAAGGCCACTACGGCATGGGTGTTGCTGTTTTTCTTCACTAGCACTGGGCTAGGAGATGCTTGTTCGGGGTGGCCTGCCAACACGCGTGTCGGTTCTGACAGGGCATGTTTGGTCGCCAGCAATTGCTGGTAATGGCGTTTTAAAATTGAATCTGTGGGCAGGGCCAGTGCTTCGGCACTTGCCGGGGCGGCCGATATTGCCACCTGTGGGGCACATAGCGTAGCAGATTCGGTGGTGGCAAGGGCAGGGCGAAGTGCGTCGGCTTCAGAAATTTCATCAATACTTTCAGAAAGCGTTGCCAAGGAAACTAAGGCAGGTGCCCATCCGCTGTCTTTGTCATCCACTAAAAGGCTGGATTCGCTTTCATGGGCGGATGTTGCCACACTACTGTCAGTAGCTTTTTTGGTGGCTTGTTGCCACAAGATGATAGGCATAACCAGCCCGACCAGCGCAAAACAAACCGACACTAGCGCCCAATTGAACAGCCCAATAGTGGACAGATTAATTGTCCACCAAGCAAATCCGGCGAACACCAACAGACCATAGAACACTTGCACCAGCACCGCCAATGAAGGCGAGGTTGCTTCGCCGGAGGCGGCAGGCCCCTTGCCACGCATGAGGGCAAGGATCTGAAAAGCGGTTATCAAGGCAACCGTTATGCTGGCAAACAGCGTTACGAAAACCTCATTAGGCAATGCGAAGATATTTTGAATGGTCACAACTTCCCCCTTAATTATAGTTAGAATAAGAATGCGGCATTGGAGGTAGGTTAAATGATTGACCGCCGTCCAATAAGTGGTTTTTTACCAAAACATGGCTTTGATTTTGAGAATTTATCAGAAACCCGATTGATTTTCTAACAAAATTGTTTATAAATGGCAATATGCGAATTGTTAGGCCTATCCAGATGGTGAATTTCATCGTCGTAAAAAACCCGCCGATCCACCCCCTTTTTTTTCGCTATGCTTAAACAGCCTAAGCAACAAAAAATAAATACATAATAATCATAATGTTATGATTTCAACGTTACATATGTTCAAATGCATGGGTGATATGACCCGTTTGCGCTGTTTGGTTTTATTACATAAAGAAGGCACATTATGCGTATGTGAGCTGTCCACCGCATTGGCATTATCGCAGCCTAAAATTTCCCGCCATCTCGCCTTGCTGAGGCAAAACCAGCTATTGCTGGATAGCCGTGAAGGGCAATGGGTTTATTACCGCATCAATCCAGAGTTACCGGCTTGGCTATTGGTCATACTGGATGCCCTTCTGGTTGACGTGTCCCTACAAGGCATATTAAACGAAGATTGTGCCCGCCTACAGCACATGGAAGGCTACCCTATGACGGGCAAAACCAATAAATGTTGTAATTAACAGGTGCAGCCTTTAATATATGGAAAATCGTATATATTAATTAATGAGGAATAGGCAGCATGTTAAAGGTTTTGATTTTATGCACCGGCAATTCTTGCCGCAGTGTCTTGGGTGAAGCTATTATCAATCATCTGAGTGCGGGCCGTTTGCGGGCTTTTTCTGCCGGTAGCCGTCCCGTTGGCAAAGTTAACGACCATGCTTTGGCAACCTTGGCGCGTAATGGTTTGCCCACCGAAGGCTTTAGCAGCCAGTCATGGGATGAATTTGAAGGCGAAGGCATTGATATTGCTATTACTGTATGCGATCAGGCCGCTGGTGAAGCGTGTCCGGTCTACCTTAACAGCATCGTTCGTGCGCATTGGGGGCTACCCGATCCGGCCCATGCCAGTGGCACGGAAGCACAAATTGCCGCCGCGTTTCAGGCGACTTTTGATGCCATGCACGAACGCGTCAGCAAAATGTTGGCGTTACCGATAGAAACTTTATCTGCCAAAGAGCTGGCCAGTGCCTTAAACGCCATTGGTGCTGACAGTGCCAAGCATTAGGCGGTTATAATGGATGATCTCGCAGCCTGTGCGCCCAAACGCTTGGGTTTTATCGAACGTTTTTTGACCTTATGGATTTTTTTGGCAATGGTGGGCGGTGTCAGCCTGGGCTATTTTGTACCCGGTTTCAGCCAAGGGTTGTCCGCTTACCAATCCGGCACCACCTCCATTCCTATCGCCATCGGCCTCATTTTAATGATGTATCCGCCGCTTGCCAAAGTGCGTTACGAGGAACTGCCGAAAGTTTTTAAGAACACCAAAGTGCTGTTGTTGTCGTTGCTGCAAAACTGGCTGGTCGGGCCGCTGTTGATGTTTGCGCTGGCGGTGTTATTTTTGCGTGACTATCCTGATTATAGGGCGGGGCTAATAATAATCGGCCTAGCGCGATGCATTGCCATGGTGCTGGTGTGGAATGAATTGGCACAGGGGGATGCGGATTATTGCGCCGGACTGGTGGCATTCAACGCTATTTTTCAAATGCTGTGCTTCCCCGTTTATGCCTATTTTTTCGTTACGCTATTGCCCGAATGGCTGGGGATTGCCGCAGGGGTCAAGGTAGAAGTGACCATTGCCCAAATGGCACAAAGCGTGTTTGTTTACTTAGGCATCCCCTTTTTTGCCGGACTGTTCAGCCGCATTTTGCTGATAAAACTGAAAGGCCGTCAATGGTATGACCATACCTTCATTCCTGCCATTAGCCCTATCACTTTAGTGGCCCTGTTATTGACCATTGTGCTGATGTTTTCTTTGCAGGGCGATGTCATAGTACAACTGCCCGGGGATGTCTGGCTGATAGCCGTACCTTTGGTCATTTACTTTATGGTAATGTTCCTGGGTACTTTTATAGTGTCATACCAAACCGGTGTCGGTTATCCGGTGTCGGTCACCTTGGCCTGTACGGCAGCTGGCAATAACTTTGAGCTGGCTATTGCCGTGGCAGTTGCCGTTTTTGGCTTGCAATCAGGGCAGGCTTTTACCGCAGTTGTCGGGCCGCTAGTAGAAGTGCCGGTTTTGATAGGCTTGGTTAATTTGGCCCTGTCCGCCCGCCGCAGATGGGCATTGTAGTAACGGGTTAAAGCCATGTATTTGCGGCCACCCCCGGCTATTGCCAAATGGCCGGGGTCACACACTCAAAGCAAACCATGCTCGGCAAACGAATACGGTTGGCCGTCGCCAACAATAAAGTGATCCAACACACGGATATCAAACAAGCCTAACGCTTGTTTGAGCTTATCGGTGATCAGTTTGTCGGATTGGCTGGGTTCGGCAATGCCGGATGGGTGGTTGTGGGCAAAAATGACAGCCGCAGCATTATGGTGCAGGGCCTGTTTGACAACCTCTCGCGGGTAAACGCTGGCACTGTCCAGTGTGCCACGGAACATTTCGTCCAATTGGATAACACGGTGTTGGTTGTCCAGGAACAGGCAGGCAAACACTTCGTAACTGTAGCCGCGCAGATGGGCGCTCAGGTAGGCGCGAGTGATTTCGGGGCTGGATAATACATTGCCCCGTTGCAGGATTTCTTCAAAATGCCGCCGCGCCATTTCCAACACCGCCTGCAATTGGCTATATTTGGCGGCCCCCAAGCCGTGGCCTTGGCAAAATTGCGCTTGGTTGGCATTCAGCAAAGCTTTCAAAGAGCCAAACGTGTCCAACAATTCCCGGGCCAAATCGACAGCTGATTTGCCGGGCGTGCCGGTGCGCAGAAAAATGGCTAGCAACTCCGCATCGGTCAAGGCACCTGCCCCCCGCTGCAGCAGTTTTTCCCGAGGCCGCTCCTCAGCGGGCCAATCCTTGATAGCCATAGCGTTTTATCCCATGAAAATGTTCCAAGCATAACGCGCTAGCTGCAGCTTTGCCCTAAAAAATGGCATAGCATCAATCAATAGCATAAATCACAAATTACGTTTGCTGATCGAAGCAGAAGCCCCGACCACTGGCTAGGCTTGATAGGTTTACAACGGGAGACCACCTCGAGACACCCAGAAAACCATGACCCCTTATGCCCAACTGCCCACAAACAAGCCCGAGGAGTTCTTGTTGGCAGTCGACCTGATAAAACAAGATTTCTGCACCTCCCCGGGAAGGTGGCCGGTCACCTGGCGCAACAATAAGACCACAGCCTACTGAAAAGACAAGGCAAGTAGGACTTAAAGCTGGGCAAGGTAAAGCTGTCAACCGGCTAAGCTGTTATAGGGTATGCACTACGATATTGCCTATACCCAACAAGTGCAGCTGGCTTTCAGTGTCATTAATAAAATACAAATGGTTGGAAACCATACCATTACTGGCAACAATATCAACTTCTGTCCCAGTTTTGCCATAAGCCTTCTCAATGATTGAATCTCCTGTCAACGGGATTTGCGATAAATTCAGGTTGGTGACATAACTGGTCTCAGTCAGCGTGGTGGCCAATGAGGTCGGCATAATCTCGATTAGCTTGGTGTGTACTGCAGCTAAATTCAAGTTACTGATATTGGAAGCTGAATCTTTAACCGACAATAAGTAGGATGATGATATGTCATTTAATACCCCTAAATTGCCAGTCGTCTGTGCGGCGGTCAAGGATAAAGTAGGTAGTGTTGTATCTGTTAATTTAATACTTGCTAGCTTGACCAGATTGCTTTCCAATACGCTCAAGTTACCCATAACATGAGCTGCACTGTCAACCACTGCGACTGAGCTGACGTGGTTGTTCACCAGATCACCAGCTACGTTGGCCGCCGTCTCATTACTGATGCTGAGCGTATATGGGGTGCTGATCTTGCTAAGCACAGCCGCATCATTGTGATACTGGCTGGCCACGATGCCCAGATTCTGTGTGCCGCTATCGGTCAACGTTATGTTGCCCAACTTGGTAACTTTGCTCTCCAAGGTGTCGAGATTGTTTAAGACATTTGCTTTGCTGTCTTTTATGGCAACCAATGTGACATGGCTGTTGGCAAGGTCTGCCACGAAGTGGGCCGCCGTTTCATTGTTGATACTAAGCGCGTATGGGTTACTGATCTTGCCCAGCGCAGCAGCATCATGAGCCAGTTGCGTGGCGGTGATGGCCAGCGTGGGTGTGCCGGTGCCGGTCAGGGTGATGCCGCTTACCCTGGCCACGTTGGCCTGCAGGGTGTTGAGATTGGCGGCAATGTTGCTGGCACTGTCGGACACGGTGACCGGCAGCACATGGCTGTTGGCCAACACACCGGCCAGGTTTAATGCGGTCACGCCACTCACCGACACGTTGTAAGCGCCGGAAATTTTGGCCAAGGCGCCGGCGTCATTGGTCAGTTGCGTGGCGGTGATGGCCAGCGTGGGTGTGCCGGTGCCGGTCAGGGTGATGCCGGTGATTCTGGCCACGTCGGCCTGCAGGGTGTTGAGATTGGCGGCAATGTTGCTGGCACTGTCGGACACGGTGACCGGCAGCACATGGCTGTTGGCCAACACACCGGCCAGGTTTAATGCGGTCACGCCACTCACCGACACGTTG
>Ga0208259_1000272_pt1 | contig 17316 bp, 21 predicted proteins | sample CryBogCBH22May08_FD_184618 | JGI IMG/M metagenome (GOLD analysis project Ga0208259, IMG submission 184618) | Freshwater microbial communities from Crystal Bog, Wisconsin, USA - CBH22May08 (SPAdes) | ecosystem: Environmental > Aquatic > Freshwater > Lake | place: Crystal Bog, Wisconsin, USA... | reverse complement strand
GATAATATATTGCCGTAAGAATCTAGAAACAGATAGAAATGAGGTATTAAAGTGAACCCGATTACAAAGGCAATCAACGAGGTCAAGTATCGGATCCCTAAAGCGATCCTAGAGAAAGTCTTCATTGATGGTAGTAGATACTATCGCAGCACTATGGCTGCTAGTATTGATGAACAAATAGAAACGTTAGTATTACGTCCTCGCGTATTAGTAGATTGCAACCTAATTGGTGGGCAGTTAGATCTAGTCCCTCTGGATGGTCTTACGTTTGAGAGGCCATTACAATATACCACGGTCATTCATATTCCAGGTAGTCGTCTGCATGGTCGTACTATTAATAGTGCGTTAAATGTATCCTTCTTTAACTCAGCAGCTATTGCTGGTTACGCTGCAGCTGGAGTCATGGGTATGGGGCAGTTTGCCGGTGGTACTAGCAGCTACGGTACTGACAATAGTGCCGCTATGGGAGCTGCAGCTGGCGTCATGAGTGCGTTCGATAAGATCCCTATGGTATCTACAAGTCGAGTAAAGCTCATAGCACATAACACTATCTGTATTTATGACGGGGTGAATATTCCAGCTAATAGCTATTTACGCTGCATCTTGAGCTACGATGATCAGATGAGCGCATTGCCTATGCGAGCTTACAAGCACTTTAGTCAGCTAGTAGAGTATGCGGTAAAGGCCTATATTTATAATGAGTTGATAATTAATTTGGATCAGGGTGAATTAGTATACGGTCAAACTATCGGTGTTTTCAAAACTATCGTAGAAAGCTATGCTGACGCTAATACTAACTATCAAGAATATTTAAAAGATGTCGTAGAAGCAGTACTATTCATGAGTGATGAAAATCAATATCTCAGATTCATCAAGTTAACAACTGGATCGAATCGCTGATTAATAGAAAGAACAATTATGTCTAATACTGGCAAAGAACCAAACCAACAAGTCACCTCTCAAAATGATAATCCAGATGGTGGTACTAATATAGAAGACTATATCGTAACTAAGGATGGTAATACCATGAGTTGCGATGGTCCTCTAGCTAAAGCCTATTCTGAGGCACTCTCTGAACTATATAAGAAAGAGATAGATCCAATAACTGGATTAGCTCTAGAGACACAAGCTCAAGACGTGCAGTACGCTGAGAAAGAGATATTAGCTGGAGATGAAGCTAAAGTCAATATTGATGAAAACGACGAGAACATGAGTCTCTTGTACGGAGTGCAAAAAGGCTTTACTACTCCTAAAGAAGTCATGGAGATTACAGATCACTTCTCCCGCATGTCTGATGAAGCTAAGAGCCGGAGTGTGGTCATCCTAGATACTACGCAGCAATCTGAGACGGGTAATCCTGAAGTGAGTACTAAGGGAGTGGAGGTCTGTGAAACAGCCTTAGAAGCCCTCTGTATGCGTCATAGAGTACCTATGATGAAGAGCCTGTCTCAGTACATCAAACTCACCAGTTAATCGGGAGATTTTTATCTTGATTAATAATGGAAAAATACGAGGAGTGTTCGAGACTATCTGTAGCGACGTACACTTTGATCATGCCTTATTTAAGAAGGTATGCGATATGGAAGCTCACTTTGTAAATAAGCGAGAAGAACATATTGCCTTCTTTGGTGGAGCAGTCACCGGAGTGCAAGTAGTACGCTTTACGGACGCAGATAGAGACGTACTCTTTGATAACATACTAAATGCTAATGACGCTGAACTGGAAACGGCTCTCTATGCGTTAAAGGACCATACCGGTAAAGCGGTAATCAATCCCGACTGGCAGGTGTCGAGTGAGATTTTTAATATAGCTTGCGTTTGGATTATGCATGGCTTTAAAACTAGCCATCAGTTAAGCGACATTGAAAAGCATGAAGCTCAGGTGAGGGTATGCTGCTATCTCTATTACAAATACTTAACGAGCTTACTATTTAAGTACTTTAAGTTTCCAGCTGACCCAGAGATAGCACAGGCTACGTATGCTCAGCTCACGTACAAGTTTATCTTGAAACAATTAGGTAGTTGGGGAGCTACTATTAGATACATGGCTGAAGCAGCGGTAGCTAAGGATGGTATCCACGCTAAGACTTTAGACAAGATGGACGACGATACTGCTGTTTTATATATGGTCACTAACTTGCAAGGCAACATTAGGGACGCATTAAAGAACATCTATGCTGAATTCATTAGAGTCTATAACAGTGGAGCTAGGATCGTCAGTACCAGCGCGTTAGTAGAATCTGATGGAGAAATGGTGCTCAAAGAAAGTAGCAAGAATCCAGGAGTCTACGCTAAGTATTTAAAGACGATTATCAACGATAGAAATTCATTTATTCGACAAGAACTGATGGACGTGGTATCTCACGTGATGCATACTCTGGCTCCACGTATGCTCACGCAAACACTAGTGTGGATTAGTGATAATTACCAGAATGCTAAGAATAGGGACGTGGATGTAGCGGTAGATATCGTGCTGGAACACGCATTAGAGTATATGAGCACACATAGAGAATTGATGCACGCAGATCTGGCTACTCTGGTAGATCGGTTACGTGGCGCATATATGAGTTCTAGATCTAGCGACGATAAGCTGTTGCAGGCTCGCTCACTAGTAGATGGTCTAGTAAAAGCTGCTACTGGTTCTAAGAACGACACTACCGTAGGTGCTGTACGCACTGGGGTGATGGTATATATCGTATTGCGCGCTTATTCGCGTAACCATTATACCAACCAATAACTAGGATTTTATTTTTATGTTTCACTGGTTATTGATCATATTAGCTAAAGTAGGAGATGCTGGAATTTGTATGGCTAGAAAGATAGCGGGTGCGTACGATACTATGCGTGGTGAGAAGTCGCTGCGTATGATCTCTTTGCACAACGATGAGAAGGACAGTTATACGCTCCATACGACGCATGGAGCTACCATTACGCTCTACTGCATAGAACGCACGTATGAGCTCACCTATGGGGCCTGGTGGTGTCGTAATAGGCGCTATAGGAATTACAGGGTCTATGGTAAGTGTGTGGGTCCAGTGCCTGAGATACTGGAAAAACTCATTACTAGAGGCATCACGATGGGTCCTATGCTGCCGGGTATTATGGGTAGAGATAAGCTCAAACGTGAAGCCATCCATACGTATGCTAGTTACTTAGCTAACGTGTTGATAGCAGAAAAAGAATAGATACAAAGCCCCTACCCAAACCGTGAGGAATGGGTAGGGGTATTTGCTAGTTACTTAGCTATTGTAATATCGTACAGTTTGTTTCCAATATCTAGCTCTACGTGGAGTGCAGCTTGGCATACTGGGCATTCGGCTCTATTATTTACGCCTTCTAGTTCAGCATCAATATCCACATTTTCTAGTCTATTGCATAACTCTAGGATAATAGGACTATGATGCTTCTTATCTTCTAGCAAATTGAGTAGTTCATCTATGGAGAGATTCCTGAGATAGGTAGCAGTATGGCCACTCACTCATTTCTCCGTTGGTGCTACCGGAGGAGTTTCTTTTGGAGGATCCTTTTGTTCCCTAGTAAAGATCACATCCCAATTATTCCTGTACCGCTCAAGAGGAATCTCAATAGGCCGAGATCCGGATCCTTTGCCGCCATTTGAGCTCATTTTGCCATCTCCAATTGTTCAATAGTTTCGAATACACGCCCAGCTACAAAGTCTTTGTTGCTAAGACCGATGCGACGCCAGTCTATCAACTTCTCTTCTGTGAACGAGAATATTTCCCCTGTCTCATCCACAATTTCACAGTCAGCTAAATTTAAGGCATTTACAGCCTCTAGTTTAGCTACTGCGGCTACCACATCGGATACATAAATGCGTGGCTTAGGCATCGTTTAATTCCTCCGTAGGTGGATGTATCTGAGCAATTACTGTCTCTTTAACGAGCTTTCGCTTTTTGTTACGATTAGCAAACTCGTTCTTGAGCTTGTTACGTAAATCATCCGAACTAGCGAGTGCTGAGAAGATATGAAACCTAGCGCCATAGGAGCCTTCTAAGCGTTGCTTCTCAGACACTGCACGTGGATAGTTTATGTGAAATACTGGTACAGATGAAATCTCCAATCCAGTTTCTGTTTCCTTAGCGATGAAATGCACTCCACCATGGTTAAAGCTCGGATGGGCTTTATAACCAGCTGAGAACATAACGTAAAAGCATTGGACCATTTCATCTTTGAATCCGTTATCCACGTACTCTACGTTAGTATACTCAGGACAAGTCTTGATGAAAGCCTTGTAGATTCTGCTGGGTGGTTTAGCTTCGGTTTGTATTTTGGTGTTCATGTTTAGTTCCTATTTGTGGTTATGCGAGAAACAGTTTGTACTGTTTGTACTCTGGTTTACGACGTGTCCACCATTTTGATATTGGGTTATTTTTACTATTCATGAGTTCTAAGACTACGTAGAGTTCACTACAAATACTTCCTTTCCATTCTTGAAAAGCTGATTCTTCTGCTGTAGAAAATATATCTCTAATAGCAGATAGGATAAATTCTTTATTTGATTTACCCACAGTAATCCATTTGCGTCCATGGAAGAAATCCAATTGCTCTAAGATGTCTGGATCGCAATCTATTCCACTCAGACGCACCGCTTCTTTCAAAGAGGTATAGTAGAAGAAGTCGTTACCAAAGAGAGAAAACATTACATTGTTACGAATGTTTTCTATCATACTGGGACTGAGGTGCTTTGGAATAATAGGGAGTACGACTTCTACTTTCCGATGGACTACGGGGTTCTTAGGTTTACGACCTCTCTTTTGAGCTGGCCTAGGCGCTAGTGGATCCACACCAGTATCCGTGATAGCCACGAGTTTACTCACGTACTCGTCAATCTCTTCTCGTTTGAAGAATACCTGCATCTCAGTACGCTCTAGAGGTTTAGGAAAGTCGGCTATATAGTACCTGCTGGAAGGCGTACGAATGGCTTTTAGCCTCGTTTTATCTATACCCATGAGCGCACACACGTCCGTCAGACTAATCGTCTCTGGAGCCTCTATATCAATTTCAGTTTGTTTCATTTTAATTCCTTGTTTAGTTACTAGTAGTGATAGCAGGACCACATTTGCGCATCCTCACCAACATCTGACTCAGCCGTACAAATAGTCTTATACCCAGGATGGGTCTTATAGAGCACGGCTAATGGATCCTTGCTAGGAGGTGGTTTATACGTGGTGCAACCAATAACCAAAGCGGCTAGTAATAACGCCAGGAGATAGTTAATTATTTTCATGGTAATTTGTTGAGTTTAATATCGCTAAAATGGATTAATGAATCGACCTGGCTATAGCTGCTAGATCTAGGATGGGTATGTTTGGTGAGTAGTCTTTTCTTTCATGGGGTTGGTGGATGGGTCTGACGTATTGTTCTGGCAGCACTGGATGTTGGTCAGATGGTAGCTCGGAATAGTGATGTTTAGCAGTTTGAACAGTGCGGTTATAGAGCATGAATAGTGATTGGTTGGTTTGAGATATGCTATCTGACGTCAAGTACCTGGAATGAGCGTCTTTGAGTAATCACCAAAGCATCGGCGCGCATAGTCGTCTCTTTGTGCTACTACGTTTTGAAGCTCAATCTCCTTAGTAGCTATAATCTTGTCTCTACCAACAACCAGTTCCCGTAAAAGACTTATCTCGTTATGCAGCTGGCTAGTGCGCTCAGTAGACAATCCTCTAGCTCGTAGCTGCATCGTATTGAATTTGTTAGCGTCAATACGTTCTTGTAACACAGTCATTTTGTATCTCCTGAAATTGCATTAATATCTAATACGCGTTGAAACCTAGGCCGAAATTGAATAGTGACTTCTATATTGCAATTATGCATATCGCATAGCGGACCATCTACGTGGGCGCAGCCTATCGTATTGTAGACCTGGCAGTGCTGCACCGGATCTTCTGGCCATTCGCCAGTAGTACGTTTAATACGTATTGAGCGAATAATAGCCCTAATAAATAGGTATGCTGCCGAGACAGTAATTGCTCCAGCTAATATCTTTTCAAACATTTGGTTCTTTCTTAGGAATATATGCTCCACAGAGATTCTTTACTACTCCGATGAATGGTGGTTTACCCCACGACTTAATGCAATCCTTCCACAACCACGGAGTACCGATTGCATTAATTGCACCCACTCCTTGTGAGTAGTGATTGCATGTCTCACATTTCTTTTCGATGGTAGCCACGTCACACCCCCATTAATTCATCAGGAATTTCTACTTCTGCACCAAAACAATCGATAACCGCAGCACGCATGGCTGCGATTAGTAGCTTCTAACTTACCGCTTTCGTGATCATAAGTAATCATGAAACGCCTCTACTTAGTGCTGAGACTACCATCCGTAAATTCATTGAGAATCTCAGATAGAGCACGAGCTTGATTGATTTCGGTGGTAGCAAACATATCTGTAAGCACATAGTCGTTAGCTATAGCGAGCGCGTAGAGCTCACGCATGAGATCCAGATGCTCTCTAGCCCAAGTAATCCAGAGGCCTTTGTATGCCTCATATAGGGCCTTCCTGGAAACGTTTGGATCCTTAGCTGGACGACCTTTACCAATCGTCCAGTCAGTACCGCCAGGTTGCCACGCTTTGAATCCATCATCCAGCTGATACCACATCTCGATAGTCCTACCATCGGACATAACCGCATTTAGAGCAGAGAAACGGGGATCTCCTTTTGAAGAGACTTCATATCCTCCCCGCCTAGCCCAAGTGAACTTAGGTGGCATGATTGTAACAATATCGAGTTAAATTATAACGGGCTTTATCCTCCCACATTGCAATTGCTTCTGGAGTCCGGTAGATGGTTTTCTTATTCAGAAACTGTTTTAAGAATTCACGAGACTGTTGTTCATGTTCTTCAGTAATCAGTTCTCCATCGCCAATGCGTTCTTGAATAATGTTCATTTGTATGGATTCAAATAAGGCATAGTTCCGATCAACAACATCTGCTGGTTCTTCAAAAGCGTAATTATAGCTAGAAGCTAAGCCGCTTAGATCCGCATCTAAAAGTATAGAAAGTTCTTCTGGATCTGTGGTATGTTCCTCACGTAAGTGAACAGAAATTGTAGTTTGATCAATGAGGGATTTTGCTAATTTTAGTATAGAAGGACCATTGGTGGTATAACGCGCATTAGTACGAAGAGCTTCATACTCCATTACTTTCATACTCAAGAGTTCACTGTACTTGCTACCTGGTACGTATATTGCGTCATGCCACATTGCGGCTAATAGTAGGCTAATGTTTGGATTTTCTAAGAAAGTAAGTTTATTGTCGTAGATATCCAATACTGCGAGCACCACGTTCTTTGCATGATTGAGATTATGATACGGCTGGTGTGGTTTGTAATATTGCGCCGCTGTGAGAAATAGAGCCCATTGCGTCCTGGTAAACGTAGGGGCTTTACCCCTAACTAGATTTAGAAAAGATGGATCTCCAAACTCCAGTTCTAATTTAGAGATATTGTCGTTTGAAAGATGTTCGCGTTCATTATTCATAATTAATCATCAAAGTAAAAGGGGTTGGTTATCATTACCTAGCATAAATCTGCGAGGTAATGGATGTTTAATTTCAATATCTAGCCATTATTAATTCTCATAAGTTCCACGCACATGGAAACCACTTCAGGCCCTCTTCTATCGATATCAAAATATTCACGCCTATCTTGATAAATTGTTTCTAAAGTAATACCAGCAAATGGATTTCCTATTGCGCGCACATAAATCGGTTGTTCTATATCTATAACAACCGATTTCTTTAGATTAACTTCGTGAATTGAATATTTTTTAAATTGTAAAGACGTGCTGGATTTGTTAAACGCTTCTTCTCTAGTATGGAAAGGACCATATAGCGTCGTTCCAGTTATCGAATCTCCGAGTGCTAAAACAAAAGCATTTTTGAATTTTATTTGCATATTAATTTGTTTCCTAGTAATAGTCAAGTAGATAATATATCGCTATAAATATCTTCAATATACACCAGATACCCCTACCCAAATCTTTTAGAAATGGGTAGGGGTACCTATTCGATTTAAGATTTAGGATAGACGTTAGGAGAATAAACCCTTGGCGTACTGCGAGCATCATAATTGATTACCCCTATCCCAGCGATATTCTTATTCTTAGGCAACACATATCCGTGCTGATTGAAAAACTCTATGGTAGAGCCTTCTAGCTCTTTAGATAGACTGAAATTACAATCATTAACCACGTGATTACCAGTATTAGCCATTTCTAAACCATAGCTGGTACTGGGTCCTCCATCTACCTGGTTTCCTAAGTATGATAGACGATTACTAGTTTTATCTATCAGTACTGCTGCTCTGGGATTCTTTAATATAGTCTTTTTACAATCTATATAAGAACTGCTAAATACCGCTCCTTCGTTAGCTACTACCGTAGTAAACCCATTTACGAATATAGAATCTACTATTGCATCTTCTTGTAGTATAAAGAGTACGGGCTTATCGAATGATTCATTCTTCAGTAGTTTCTTACGTGGTACAGTTACGGTATAGTAATGGCCTTTATCTAGTATCCAATCGCTTTTAGTAGTATTATCAATTGGCAGCAGTTCTTCTTGTTCTGCATAGCTAATTAGATGATGCGATAATGCAATTGCAGTAGCTGCTCCACCAGTGAGTTTGAGGAATGTGCGGCGTAATAGAGACATACGTATTCCTAGTATGGGTTGGTTAATTCATATAGTGAAGCAATAGTGTTAATTTTAGAGCAAATACCCCTACCCATTTCTTGCGATTTGGGTAGGGGCTTATATCAACACACTATCGTATTTTCATCCAGGTATCTAGTATCTATCGTACTACGATAACCTAGATTTTCAGCATATGTATAAGCTCCAGCATTAGGAGTATAGATCCTACTTTGTTTCTTCTTATCCTTGACGCTGTTCATGAACGCATCAATGGAGAAGTTCTCACCATCTCGTAGTATCAATTGCCTATCTAATGCTCGCAGTTCTTGCTCGTATCTACCACAGACGTATTCATCATACTCATCTGTAAGTAAATCAAATAAAGTAGTAATACGATGCCTCAAGTTACTCTGAATGATATCGTTATACCTATCTTCATCTGTAGAGACTCGTTTGACTTGAGCTTCAATCAATACCTCACTCGATTCAATACCGTATTGATGTAAGTTCTTAGCCATAGTAAGAAACCAGTGTGTAAGCATGTAGGAAATAACCAAATCGTCATGCTTACCATCTGCATGATCCACTCTACCGTTTTTAGTGACTAATCCAGTTAATTGTTCAGTTAACTGCTTATCCCTAACGGACATGTGGCATCGTTTCATAGCGTTAAGTAACGTAGTAGAATAAAGACTAGTGCGGCTAGTTTCTCCACTACCAGATGTAGCAAAACCAAAAGCTTTCTTAGCTCTCACATATAGGTCTGGAGATCTACGTGTCATAGGCAATAGAAATTCCTCATTACGCTCTTTATGCTCAAATGGTTCATTAACCACCCAGTTAAAGAGTCTCTTAAATGGATCTATTCCGTACTGAGGCAATACTTCTAGCATAAAGTCAATAATCGTAATAGCTGAACTCCTACGTTCTATGATCATCGTAGCATTAGTAAACGTCTGTAATAGGTAGACTAAGAATCTAGCAAAGTTAATCAGATTGGTTTCATTAAACGAGCCTACAGCAACTACTGCGCCACTCTGTACGTCAGTCATCACCACGCTCATATCGTCGCCTCCAGAGGCATCTGACGTGTCTACGCCTATTACCATCTTACGCGTAGAGAGATATTGTTTCATTTCTCTCTCTGGCACATACCAGCGTAGGATATACCCACCAATAGCAGCTATCTGCTCATGCTCTTTATCTCTAACTGACTTATTCAAAGACTCTAGTATCCAAGTAGGTAATGGAGAGCTACTGGTGCCACTAGTCCATACGTTAAAGAAGTCTCGATTAGCTGCATCTCCAGTAGAGTTAGTACGCTCTAATACTTCTTTTAACCAAGCATCTGTCTTACCCAACTGCCTGTGTGAGAACTCAGCATAGATCTGGTACCTACCACCATACGGAGCATTCCTACGCACTATAGCTTCTAACTCCTTAGCGTCTTTAGCATCATAGAACTTGTCTGACCACGGAGCACTCTTTACTACGTAATTATCGTAGACGTATGCTCCTTCTTTTTCATCTTTCTTACCAGCAGTAGTGGTGAGAATTACTCCGTAGGGCTCACCCTCTAATTTAGCTTTATCTACGGCTGCTCCCATAGCGCCTAATGCTGCTGGCATAGACAGATCAATATTAGGCTGGAATGGTGGCTCATCGATTTGGAAGATAGGACTAGTCATACCACGCGCTGCTTTTAATGCGTTCTTAGGAGATGCATTAGGTACGTGTGTCTTATAGCTATTACCTAGTGCTTTAATAGAGAGTTCTTCTGTGTTATTAGAGTCCGTCTTAGACTTTAACATCAAATACGGTGGTAACTCGTCATAGATGTCTTTGAGTCGTTTGATATTCTCAGCACGTAGTTTATCGTCTTTAGTAAGCAGATTAATCTGCGTGTTGTTACAACGAAATCCGTATAGTAATTCCATTAACAAGTCAGTAGAAAAGCTCTTACCAGTTTGTCGAGGTTGTACTAATAGAAACGTAATGTGATTAAAGAAAGACCACCAGAGGGCTACGTTGGCTCTGTTGAGTTCAATTGGACTATTCTGATTACCAGCAATAGCTGGCGCTTTAGCTATCTCTCTGAAGAAGTACCAAGGATTATTCTTAATCTCTATACCAATAGCAGCCATCTGTTCTAGACTGAGGTATGGAGAGAATGGGTCTACTCCTTGAAGTTCTGGGTTATGTAGAGCTAAGAAGAATAGATTGTTTTCTACTCCTACTATTTTAAGTTTCTGAGCTAGTATGATAGCTGATTTATTAGTAGTATTATAATCTACTATGGCAGTAGGATAGTATTGCCAGTCTTCTCTGAATAGGATCATATTTCTAATGCCTTATGGAACAGACTATTTCCGAATATCGATTTAAAGACAACAAACTCCCCTACCCATTCCTCACGGTTTGGGTAGGGGGTATTTACATTACAAAAATACGCCGCTAGAATTAGTAGCGTAAATAGGTACTCCAGCTACGGCTATTTGCAGATCCACCTGTGCTGTACGTTGGAAGAACTCTACAAACAACGTCCCATTAGTAGCAAACGTCTGAGCGATAGTCAGTGTTTGATTCCAATTAGCGATCGTATATGTATTACTAATTCCATTGTACACTATAGTAAAGTGGGTCGGTACTGGCGCTACGGTTTCAGTGAGTTGATTGACCAATGGCTCAGCCAGCGTGCAGTATGCATTTAGCCAACTCGTATAGTCTCCAGTAAACAATCCAGTCAGATTAATCTGCGTAGTACCGGATATTGGAGAGTATGCCGTAGCATAGACGCCAGCACCAAACATAGGTTGTGTACCACTAATGGCGCTCACGTACCAGTTAGGTGGATTACCAGATGTCTGGCGATACGTACCTGGAGATTCTAGCAAGATATCTATAGACTGCGTATACGTATAGTTACTATAGTACACTTGTACCTGATTCAGATTTAGTTGTGGGGAGAGCGTTTGCCTCACGCCATAAGCTGTAGGCTGAAATATGGCACTACCATTAGCTAGCGTCACATATGCCGTCACGTTAGTAGCTTGGCTTCGATTCATATCGTAGAGCCACCATGACAACATAAACGCATTACCAGTCCATACTGGATAAGCAAACAGGCGTACTTGATACGATAAGTTAGGTGCTGTGGCTACTACCGTATATGTAGCAGACGCATGCGGCATATTGGCGTTATTTAATCCGTATCCAATCTCTCCTGGTTGCAGTGTATATGTAGCTACGATAGGATAGGATTGTCCAACTACCGTAGGCGTATAACTAGATAGGCCAGCAATGGAAAACTTAATACCATCGATAGCCATGGTAGTGCTACCACCATCTGAGTAGTATACGATACCAATCAAATTAGCAGTCGTCAATGCTACGTTAATGGGGCAATTTACTGTGGTGCTATTGGTAGCAGATAGGAATGGAGATAGGATACCGATACCAATGACGGACCGGATATAGCCATTAGTGCTACGCACAAAGCCAGTATTTTCTACCAATAACTGACGCTTTGAGCAAACGCTCCCAGAGGCGTTATAAAAGACAGCAGTGACTACCTCACCATTAGCTAGATCCGAGCTCGTATAGATTGATTTAGGCACCTGTACAGCGTAGTTAGTATACAGCGTGGTAGCTACTAATTCTAAACTACCAGTAGAGCCAGTATAATTACCACTCGTGTCATAGGTAGCAGAAATCACGTTTCCAGTCACACCCAGATTAGTATTCTCGAAGATAGAAAAACTAGTAGCTTCTGTACCAGAGAGCACATACCTGGAATCAATAGTGAGACGGTATGGTACCACACTCTTATCGATATAGATTCTAAAGGTATCTGGTTGAGTAGGAGAGACTCCAAAGAGTAAATCGGTAGTAGTAAAATCTCCAGCTAGTTGAGGATCTAAGCAAGGCACGATCGTGGAGATCATGCTGCCAGAAGCTACTGCGGTAACTACGTACCACGTGAGCACGGTGCCTTGTACCTGTGCTACTAAGTCTCCTACTTTTGGTACAAATCTACCAGAACCACTGGGACCCGTGTAAATGTCATTATAATTCCAGGTAGCCCATGCCCCACCTGGATTAGATACTGGAACAGCCGTTGTAGCCATGAATTGTTTTCTCTTTCCTAAATATGTTTATACTAGACCGAGATTAATGGGGATAGATTGACTATTCCATTAGCATAGATTCTAGCTACGTTATTTACAAATCTAAATTGATCTGCTGTCAGATGCGTAGTGGTACTTAACCACGTGGGCTCTATTGTGCAGTAATCCAGATTAGGCGTATTCGTGTAAGAAATAGGGTCCAGTGCCAGCAAATAGGCATACGCTGCACAAATAGTGGTGACTACCGAATCGGCATACTGCGTAGCTAATACCGGATTGACCAATATGCCGTTAGCTAAATCCGATACTATTTTTCCTATAAACGGAGAATATAGTTCTCTCTTAGCTACAATCGTGTTTATTGGACTCGGAAGCGTCTGCGGTAAGTATGTGCTCAAATAATCGCTGACGCTTTTAGCTGCCGCTTTAGAGGCACTGTAGTAGACGTATGGATCCTGCGCCACATAGCCACTGAGCGGATTGATGACGTCGCGTATCCGATAGGGTACTCCATTAGCAAATGCTGGCGTTCTAGTAGTCTCAGCAAATGCAGCGCTCCCTTGTGGGATGAATACTCCGCCTACGCAAATGCGTTGCACTTTTTGTTCATGCAAATGGTATCTCGCATCTGCCGACAGTAATCCGTTATACGTAAAACCCACTTCTTCATAAGCTAATTGTTTAAAGTTAGTATCACAAAAACCACTATAGCGCACAGTCAGTACCTGGGCACCTGGAGTATTGACTAGATACGTTTTACTGATAATACTAATCGTAGGGAATTTATAGATATAATCAATACCTGGTACTAATTCGTGACCGTTTAACCACAAATCCAATTCTCCTAGTGGTACTGGTAAAGTCACTCCGGTGTGTTGGCCAGTAAGCGTATTTTGAGTATAATTAAGTTGATGTATCAATAATCCATCAGTAGGATTCATAGTAGCTGTATAGAGTAAGAACTTCTTATCGGATCTTACGATCTCATTACTCATGACTATACTACTAGGACTATTCCAACTAGAGACGCCATTAGTTACCGTATTATAACCTAACCCTGATACGTCGTGGTATGCTCCGCTGGTATATACGTAGTAGTGGTATGTGTTTCTAGACGACAGGGTGGTATTTACCATACCGTACGTCTCGTCTAATTGCACACCGCCTATGCCTGATACAAATTCAATACAATGCGCATTCGCATTCACGCAAATATACGTCAGGGTGTTTGCAGCTACTACCGAATACCCTAGGAGGACTCCAGATGCGTCATATTCGAAAGCCGTACACTGACCCACCATAGCGGTAGGTACGGTCACCTGCATCGTACCAGATGCGCTCATGGCCGTCTGCACACTGGGGGATATCCTCAGATTAGTAGTAGCGTACCCGTAGGCCGATTCTACCAGCGTATGATCAATCTGATTGAAATTGCTACGCATCAATTTCGTATATGCACTGTTCTCCAGAGCAGCTGCAGTCCACATCGGTAGGCTAGCATTACCCCCTACCATCGCGCCCACTATTTGGCTATCTGACAATTTCATTAGATAGTTAGTGAGGTTAGCATCTGCTATGGGCGCTAGCTCGTTTCCACTATATCGGATATGCAACCTCAAATATAAATTACTTAATATATAAGAACCTGAGGCAGTGGTGAAATTACTGTAATAACCAGGTAAGTAAGTCGTAGGGATACTATAATCTTTAAACGTTACTTGACGCAGAGTTTTCTCGGTATTCTTATTAACGTAAACGCCCATCTGGGTGGTAACGTCTATCATGAATATATCGATGTTGCCTACGTAATCTACGTATCCATCGCTACTACCGGTATAGTGTAATAGATACTTACTAATCGAATCTAATGTGGATACGAATGTAGGCAAACTGCTAATGGCGAAATCGGCTACTTTATAAATAGATGGATCGTATACGAATTCTGCTACGTCTCCTACTTTCACAGTAGAAATATTAATAGTAGGTTTCTTATATCCATTAATGAATATATACAAACCACCGCTATATCCAGAGCCTCCTACGACGTTAGAAATTTGTATTTGTAATGAGGTAATTGTAGATATGCTGGACATTAGTCCGCCCTGCACATTCACGCGCTTACCCGCCGATAGCGCAGCATTTGAATAGAATGAATTACGGTATGCTCTAAAGTAAACAATATCCGTATCAAACCCATAATTTAATAGAGGGTTCTTCTCTACAGCCAATACGATATTCTTATCCTTAGTGTACATGTAGTAAGTACGGGTACGTGGTATTTGTATGCCACTAGCCGTATAGATGTCACAAATTACATTACTATCGTTACACGCCTCAGCTAGTGTTTGCCAGCCCGTAGTAGCACTCATGAGTTCTACTAATACTGGGGCTATTTGCCCTATTTGGTATACGTGAAACCTACTGGTTAGATTAGGTAGAGTATGATTGATCCAGCCGATTACCAGACTGTTCGTCACTCCACCATTAGGCGTGATTCTAGCCGGCTGCAATATGACTTGATTGTGTGGGTCTGGAGCACACCAGACGCTGCTGAGCGCGTCCGCTATTAGAGCTGAAGACATTGAATAATCCTAAATTTAAAAATCCATATAGCCGTTGAGATCTGGAATAGCAGCAGAGCCTCCCAGGAGTGCGCGCATGCCGTTCTTTAAGTTCTGACCGGCATTACCCTTATCAAACCTACTGGAGATCTTAGCGAGCGTGCTGCGCTTGAACGTGGCGCTCTCTAGGCTGGCTGCTACGATCATAATCCACGTAGGAGGATGCTCTAAGGCTACTGCCATATTCTCTCTACCGTTGTTACCAAACCACGTACCACAGACCACGCCGAAGAGCGTGCGAATGTCTAAATTCTCTAGAGCGACGTTTCCAACTTTAGATTTAATACAATCTATCAAGAATTGTAAATTATTGATGATTGGAATATCCTTCAATATCTTGTAGCACAGTTCAGCGCCAGCGTTAGTCACGCGAGCAATATTAGCTACGGTACGGTGCATGGAATCTTCATCAAAAGTACCACTATCTGAAAATTGGCTATAGTAAAAATAACCAGCTAAAATAGCTACGCTCATTTGTTCAGATGGATCTAACGAATATCTGCGAGCAATGGTCTCCGATAACACAGCACAATACGTAGCTGCTGGAATAGTAGAAATATCGCGTAGTGCTTCCACTTTCCCACTCCTCCAGAGCTCATTGAGAATAGCTCGCTCAATAGCCCATGAGAACTCTACTGTGTTTCTTACACGGAATTGATTTTGGTGTGGATTATAACTACCAAAGTTACGCACATCCAAACAAAGCTTAGATGCGTCATCGGTAGACAAGCTATCTTCTATAAATACTGGATGATTAAAGAATGCTACTGCATCAGCAGCCGCATTCCCACCTTGCAATAAATAAATACTAAACGGGTCCGCGTGCGGGTTAGTCTGTACGGTATAACTTACTAATCCCCCCATGAGACTAGCCTTTTCCAACTGTTCTACGATATAACCGTACCTATATCCGCTACAGGCAGTGGTGTCGTACGCGTTCGTGTTTATCATGGTTAGGTTCTCTTTTCTAGTTACTATAACAAATCGTTTACGTTTTTATGAATAATCACTTGATGACCAATGGAGGTATTTTTACTATTACATCTATGTATTAGTGACATTCATGATATGCCTGGGCCTAGCGCTCTTGTGCATTATGTCAGGAGCTTTTTAGGTCGCCAAACCGCTTTCTTTTTTTATTGTTTAAATCTATAAAAAATCTTAGCATTGCGAACCGTTTCTTCAATCGCATCACTCTATAGGAATCATAAAACATGTCTTCATCTGCGATCCAAAGCGCAATGCCCCAAGCGGTATTGCTTGGTATCCAAGACCTGAGTACTTCTGCAGTTACTGTAGCTAGTAATCAAGTCCCCACTCACCTGCCAAAGGTGTTTCTCTATGCACAAAAGGGTCCAACCACGCCACAGCTCGTCTCTGGTGCCGGTATGACTCAGCTCTATGGTTCAGACACATTTGATCTGCGTAAACCATACGCCACCCACCAGACCGTATTGTCTAACATTTTGTCGGCCAAAGCCAATGCTCAGATGATTGAGCGCGTCCTTCCAGTGGACATGGGGCCTAAAGCTAACTTTCTTTTGTCGCTGGATGTCCTCAACACCACGGTACCCACCTATCAGCGTAATGCCGATGGTACGTACATTACCGATGCTTTTGGTCAACCTATTCCTACCACTACTCCTGGTACTGTGTCTGGTTATCAGGTCAAATGGGTAGTCACTAGTAAGACCACGGGTGGCCCATCTACTGCAGATGCTGATATGTTTGGCAATAGCACCAGTTCTCCTGGTACGATGCACAGCGGTGGCGCTACGTCTACGCTCTATCCTATTTTGGAATTCTGGGCTAGCAGCTTCGGCGCCTATGGCAATAACTGCGGTTTCAAGATTTATGCTCCTAGTACAGCCCAGAGTCAAAATACGTCGATCTTCTCTGGTG
>Ga0208259_1000270_pt1 | contig 17341 bp, 4 predicted proteins | sample CryBogCBH22May08_FD_184618 | JGI IMG/M metagenome (GOLD analysis project Ga0208259, IMG submission 184618) | Freshwater microbial communities from Crystal Bog, Wisconsin, USA - CBH22May08 (SPAdes) | ecosystem: Environmental > Aquatic > Freshwater > Lake | place: Crystal Bog, Wisconsin, USA... | reverse complement strand
CTTTATACAAACGCTGGTTTTATAGTACATAAAATATATTTATAAGATACAAACAGACATTTTTAATACCAAAATTTTCGGTGTTTGTATATTAATGGTAAAGGATAATATAGAAACAGGGAAAGAAGTTATATTAAATAAGAAAGAATAGTAACAAACAGATAAGGAAAAGACTAAAACAGACTTGTTTCTATATTAGAAACGTGCGGAACAATACAACAAAATACCAGTTTGTATATGGAATGCTTTAGAGCAGATTGCTAAAAGGATTAATTTGCCGGAAGAAGGCTTTTTTGCAGAGGAGCAGAAAATAGTTGTTGTGGTATACTGCAGCTGCGAACCAGCTATACTAAGGAATTGGATGCGGTAAAAATGGAAAACGATGATTTGTTGTCATGCGTAATAATTAAGACTGTAAATTGAAGCTATTAAAACCATGTGGCAACAGCATTCCAATTATATATTCACGCAATCGAAGCCGACAATTAAATACAACTAACTGCTAAAGGGTAGTTTTTTGTTGAAATAATCAATTATATGTAATATTGGGATATAAATTACCCCAGATATGAAACTAAAATTACTATCTCTAATGTTTTTACTGGCAATTGCTTTTGGTGTAAAAGCGCAAATAATAACAACTGTTGCAGGTAATGGAATTCAAGGATATAATGGCGATAGTATACCTGCCACTTCTGCGGAATTATATAAGGCTGTTGATTTAGTAGTAGATAAACTTGGTAATTTATATATTACAGAACAAATTAATAATAGAATTCGCAAAATTTCTACTAATGGCATTATCACAACTATCGCAGGAAATGGTACAGCGGGGTACAGTGGTGATGGGGGAAAAGCAATATTTGCAGAAATAAATAACCCATCAGCAATTACCATAGATAATAATAACAATCTATTTATAGCAGATGCTGGTAATTATAGAGTTCGCAAAATTGATTCCAATGGAATAATCACTACTGTTGCAGGTAATGGAATAGTTGGATTTAGCGGAAATGGTGTTAAAGCCACTTTGGCTGAAATAAATATTGTTTTTGGATTAGCAGTAGATAATTTGGGTAATTTATATATTTCAGACTGCAATGGTGTTATAAGAAAAGTAGATTCTAATGGTATTATCAGAATAATAGCTGATACTGGTAATTTATCATATAACGGAGATGGCATTGCTGCTACGTCTGCAAATTTATTTGGTCCTCAGCACATAGCTGTAGATTATAAAGGTAATGTGTTTATCGCTGATAACTATAACTATAGAATTAGAAAAGTAGATACAAGTGGTATAATTTGGACCATAGCAGGAAATGGTGCATATGGATTTAGTGGTGACGGAGGTTCTGCTAAATTAGCAAGTTTGAGTAATACAGTCGGCCTGGCATTAGATACATATGGAAATCTTTATATTGCTGACCAAAATAACCAAAGAATACGCAAAGTAGATACCAAGGGTATTATAACTACCTTAGTAGGAAATGGGACACAAGGATATAGTGGTGATGGTGGAATCCCAACATCTGCTGAATTAAATAATCCATACGGAATAACATTAGACGCTTTAGGTAATCTATATATAGCTGATACAGATAATTCAAGAATACGAAAAATATCTGGAATTGTTACACCTATCACACTTTTAAAATATACTACCAATAAACAAGAAAACAATATACTACTTAGCTGGCAAACCGCAACAGAAATAAACACCTCTCATTTCAATATTCAAAGAAGCACTAACGGCAAAGATTTTTACCACCATAGGGAAAGTAATGCAAAGGGTGCAAGCACTTACACATACAACGATCCACTCACGACTGACGACTCACGATTCACGAAGTTGTATTATCGCCTTCAAATAGTAGATAATAATGGAGTATTAAGTTATTCTGAAGTAATAGAATTATCCATTGTCAATTCTTCATTAACCATTACCCCCAATCCGGCAAAGGATAACGTAACAATAAGTGGAACTAATCTTAAACAAGTAAAATTGTTAGATAATCTTGGTAGGGTGGTTGCAGTAAAAGAGTCTACTAATTCTAATACTATTAAAATACCAGTTAGTTCTATTTCAAAAGGTGTTTATATGGTACAAGCTACCTTTAAAGATGGTAGTGTAAAAACGGAGAAAGTAGTAATAGAATAAAAATAAAAGTTGTAAAAGCTAACATGGGGCTACATTTGTAGGAATATAAAGCTATGAGCACTTTAGACTTAAAAGTTTACGAAATATTCAAGTCAAGATTTTCTGAAGAGGAAGCTATTACTATAATGGAGTATTTCGATATTAAAGCAAAAGCAATTGTAGCAGAAAAGACGGAGGGTTATCAATCATTACAAAATAAAGATATGGAAAGCTTACAGAAAGTAATCCATACGGTATTTGCATCAAAAGCAGATTTAGCAGATACAAAAGCAGACATTATTAAATGGATGTTTATATTTTGGATTGGTCAAGTGGCAGTAACGTTCGGTTTGATATTGATTTTTCTGAAGAAGTAACGTAACCCAAAGTTTTATATCAAAAGCACCACTCTTAAAAGGGTGGTGCTTTTTTAGTGTATATATCACCAAATAAACTGAATCTGTATTGGCTGTTTACCTAAAACTTAGAACTTACAACATACTAGGTTTAGTTCATTTTATCATCAGTCAACAATTGTTTATATGCTTCATTGAAAGGTTGGGAAATAAATTCTCGAAACTGTAATTCTAAGAATACCATCATTGGTGTTCCCATGTCAATGTCTGAAAGTAAATTGTAATAATAAATAGCTTCTTTCAAATTGCTTTTCCTTATACAGAAAAGTAGTTTAAACATACCATAAATATTCAAATCTAAATCAGCTATTTCATTTGTATGCTTGAATAAATTTTGTAATTTATCCACTTGTATAATTTCAGCAAATTCAGTGTCATCTTCATTTAAGTAATAGGTACATAAAGCTAGCTCTAAGTTAATAGTTTCATATTTCTTTGCTAACTTTATAATAACTGGGTAGAGTAAATTTATACCTTCTGTGTGTTTACTTAAAATCGATTTCTCATACAACATCATTAATGCATAAGGATTGTGAGAATAGGAATTTATATTATCAATAGTTCTATCATTGTCATATTTAATCAATGCTTCTTTTGAATTGTTTTTATTTTCCATATCTGCAATGAATGCAATATCATCATCCATCATTTGGTTAGCTTCCATCATCATCTCATCTGTTATCCAATTTGGATACATTTTTGCTTGAGTATATAAAGTATATTCAGATTTATATTCTATTTGCTCCTCACTGTAAAATAAATCCTTCCTTTTTATTTGGAGCAATCTAATGATCGACTCTATTTCCAATATTAAAACTTCAATTTGTGATCTGGAATTAATTTTATTGCTATTAACTAAGTCTGATATGTCTATTTCTTTTGCTATCGATCTGGTAATTTGTCCCATTTCAAAGTCATCAATATATGTTAGCGAATCTTCATCTTCCTCATTAAATTCCTCCTCTTCCATATCCATATTTTCTGCTTCTTCGTAATTAGAAAGCATATCCGCTCCCATAACAAAATTAAAATTATCCTTACCTAAATTTTTTACCAGTTTGTCGTATACATGTTTATACTTAGTAGATTGTCCTGGTTGCAATACAAGAAGAGGCTTTCCATCATCGCCTCCTACTGGTATATCTATCAATGATATTTTATCATCATCTTCTTCCAAAATAAATTTTGTAGTAGCAAAATCTTTATGCGGATTTATATCGTAATCAAGCGCATAATCATGACCTGCAAATACAATATTGTGTGCAAGGGTATAATCCACTTCCTTTAAAAACATATTGGGTAAATCTAGCCGTTCATTGATATCACTTTCTGGCAGATTAAAAAAGAAGAAAGTATCTTTTATACCCAGACAAGCAAGATCCACTAGATAAATACCTATTGTAATATTGCCATTTGTATGTTTTCTTAGGATGAAAACATTGGCCATTCTAGCGGTATCCCAATCTCTATTAATATAACATTTATAAATGGGTAATTTTCTACACTGAGTTTCAATATACTTTTTAGGAGATAATTCTTTAGCCATAATATGTTTATTATTACTACGAAAATAAATGTAAGAATGCAAGTGTTGTGATATTGCTTAATAAGGTGGACAAATTCAAATATTGATAAATGTATTTGAACATTTTATGGATAAGGACTTTAACCCAGATTACGCATTAGAATTCTATTACAGTTTTCAAATACTTCAAACACAAGCGTTTGCTTGATTTTTTGTTATTACCATAGTTCACTATGATTGCAAACAAAAAATCTGCACAAACACCCGTCTTTATTGTATTTGTAACCTTCATAACGAACTCTAATGCGTAATCTGGGTTAAATTGATTCAAAAGAGTAAAAGCAACAATTTTATTCATATTAAATCTTTAATTTAAAGGTTCAATTTTTTTAATTTCTTTCATTTCAATTGCTAGTTGCCAATCTTCAAGTAATTCAGTTCTATGTAAAAATGCCCATTCTAATACCAATGCATGTGCCCTTGCTAGTAATTATCCTCTGATAATACCCAGCGTATTAATATCATATTCCGCAGTAGATTCCTGATAAATTGCATGAAAATGTGGCGGTTTATGATCTCCGAAATACATTCTGATTATTATTCCAAAAAACCTACAAATCTCAGGCATTACTTTTTGTATGTTACTGACAAATATATAGCTATTCTGTATTACATAAACTGTATTTATGTGTTAGATAAGAAATAGCAGTAAATAATTCGGATGCCATTAAATAGTTCAATTGTATAATTGACTTTAGTTTTTGCATTTAAAGTTGTATTCATTATCACATTATCAAATTAGCATTTCATATTAAAGTTAATTCTACTGTATTTTACCATTGAAAGTTTAAGTATTTAGTATTAAAATTTAATCTCTATGGGTTCAATTCCCCGAAGCGCTGCTTCGAGTAAACTAAACAGATGTATTCAATACCTCGTTAGCTCTGCAGCGAGGTAGTTGATTGTGTATTGCCCGTTAATTGCTGTGGATTGTGGTGGATAAACCCAAATGAATAATCTTAAAAGCTTTTATTAATAATAATTCTTTTGAACGATTGATGCTAATTTGATTTGTTATAATTACCACAATAGCCTAAAATTAATATTCCCTTAATATTGGTTTAACATTAGTGGGCTACGTTTGCCCCTTGAAAGTAGCATTATTTGTTGCCATTGTAATAAAGGATGCTACTGGTTGAAATCCAATATTTATGATTGCCGTTTTGAACGAAACGATCTGCACGCCATACGAGAACCGGAACGATATAGCCGTATAAAATATATCCTTATTAGTATAAAAAAGGTTTTTTATGATGAATATTTTTACCAATAGCGTTAAGCTAAACAGTAATGGTTACAAGGGTTTTAAGGGTTTGCTGCAAAAGTTGCCTGTAGTTTTGTTTCTACTAGTTTCTCTTTTGATAGGAGGAAAGAGTTGGGGGCAGACGGTAATTGCTTTTGATAATTTTGAACCTTCAGGTGGAACAAATTCAATTGGATTTACCCAAAGTGCTTTATCTAGTGGTAAAGGTTTAGCTAATGGTACTGTAAGTACTCTTATTTCGAGTGGTAACAGACCTACTAGTGGAACTTATATTGGGTATGGAGCTTCGAGTGGTAGCAACACTTATGCTTATACTACTAACGTTAACTCTACACTAACATCAACAACAATAAATACTACTGGATATACAGGCGTATCAATTTCACTAGAAGATTTTATAGCTAGTAATAATACAGGATGGTCTGGATCTGACAATTTTGATATTCAAGTTAGTGTAAATGGTGGTAGTAACTATACCTCTTGGTATAAAGTAACAGGCTATTCTAGTGCCTATTGGGCTTATGATAATAATCCAACTTATATTACTTCATCTGGTACTACATATACTTGCCAAGCTGGTAATGATGCAACTGCTCCTGGTTATATAAAAATAACTCCTTCAAATGGGGCTTTTGATAATATTTCTCAGTTAATGATTAAAATAATAATTACTGTTGGGTCTACTAATAGAACATTTGTTTTAGATAACGTGACAGTTCAGGGCAACCCTGCAACATCTTCTTTTACCCCAGGAAATTTGGCAGTTTATAGAACGGGAGATGGTGTGTCTCCATTATTAAATACAGGTAATGTAGTTTATTTGGATGAATATAATACTTCAGGCACATTAGTTCAATCAGTTGCAATGCCAACTTTTGCTAATGGTAATAATAAAGCATTATATGCAAGTGGTACTGCAACTAGTGAAGGGCAATTAACTTTATCAAAGGACTGCAGATATATTGGATTAACAGGATATGCCTCTACTTATACTTCATCTTTGTCCGGATCTACAAATGGGCAGGTAAGCAGAGTTGCTGGCGTAGTAAGTTCTGTTCCTGCTATTAATACATCAGTTTTCTTTAGTAATACATCTGAATTTGCCAGTGGCAATAATCCAAGAGGAGCTGTGACTGATGATGGTACTCATTTATGGTTGAGTGGTGCATCAAGTGGTTTAAGATATGTTTCAAGTACAGCTGGTGGAGGTACAGCTTCAACATCTACACAATTAAACTCAACTGTTACTGATAATAGAAACATAAATATATACTACGATTATATAAATTCCCAATATCAATTGTATACATCTACACAAACTAACTCTATAACAATTGGTTCAGTAGGTACAGGGTTACCAACAACTTCTTCGCAGACAATTACCAATCTAAGTAGCTTACCTACTTCTGCTACTGGTATAAATGGGTATGTTTATTTAGTAGTAGCTGGTACACCTGTAATTTATTATGTAGATGCAACTGCTGGAACTATTGCAAAATATACTTATAGTAGTGGATGGACATCAAAAGGAACTATTTCCTTAAGCAATCTTTATGGAATTACCGGTAAAGTTTCAGGAACAACAGTAAACCTTTATATTACAGGTTCTGGTTCTGGGGGTACTTCTAATTATTTATATAGCTTTTCTGATGCTTCGGCTAATACTAGTACTTTATCTGGTACACCTACTACCCTTATCAATAATACTTTAACAAAACAAGCCTTTAGAGGAATTGCTTTTGTACCTCTTGCCACAGCAATAAGCATTGCAAGTCCTGGTAATAAAACTTATAATGCTTTAGGGGCTCAAAGTATTACTATTAGTTCAGCTGCTAATACAACAGTAAACTGGATAGTTTCAGGAAGTAATATTGGAGGTTTAAATAATGGTTCTGGTACAGGTACTATATCATTTACCGCTACTGGTAATGGAACTGCAACTGTAACAGCTTATGCAAGTTATGGTGATAAAATAAGTGCCCCTATTAGTTTCTCCATTACAGTTAGCTCAGGATCTATTACTCCAACTACCCCTTCTGGTATTAATTTAGCTAGTACCACTTATGGTACTGCAGGCGTTGCCTTAAACCAAAATATCAGTACTTCTGGAATTAGCGGTACTATAACGGTAACACCTCCGGTAGGTATTCAGGTTTCTTCGGATAATACAAACTGGTATACAAACAGTTCGCCATTAACAACTTTTTCCAGTTCGGGTGGTGCATTGTCTTACCGATTAGATGGAACATCATCATCTGCTGCTGCAGGAAACTATGACGGTGCCACAATAAGTCTTAGTGGCAATAGTGGTACAGTTACATCTAGTATAGTATTGAGTAGTTCGGGTGGTACTTATAATCAGGTAAATAAAAAATCTTTATCCGTAACAGCGGTTGCTCAAAGTAAAACGTATGGACAAACTGCTCCTACTTCTGTAAGTAGTTCGTTTAATACATATATAACCGTAAGTGGTTTGCAAAACTCCGATGCTGTTAATGGTGTAACCTTGGGTTATGGTACAGGTTCGGGATCAATAGCCGGAAATTTGGCTACTGCTACTGCAGCTCCTGGTGGTAGTACTTATCTAATTACCCCTAGTGCCTTAACTCTTTCACCGGGTTCGGCTAGTAACTATACTATTAGCTACAACACAGCAAACCTTACGGTAAATCAGGCCAATATTACTATTACTGCCAATAACCAGAATAAAGTTTATGGTACTACTCAAAGTACTCCTGTAACTGGTTCTTCGGCATTTAGCATTAGCGGAGGTTCTATGCAAAATGGCGAAACCATTGGTACGGTTACCCTTACCTATAACAATGCTGCTGCATTAACAGCTACATCATCTGCTGGTACTACCTCTTCAATAACCCCTTCTACTGCTACTGGAGGTAGTGGTACACAGTCAAATTACAATATTAGCTATGTAAATGGTACTTTGTCCGTAACGCAAGCACCATTGTCCATAACTGCAAATAGTTTTGCTAAAACACAAGGCGTTACCTACATACCTTTAGGTACAGAATTTACCTATAGCCCTAATCCATTGCCCAACAGTGAAACAATAGGATCTGTTACATTAACCAGTTCAGGATTTGCAGCAGCCGCAGCAGCAGGAACATATTCCATTACCCCATCTGCTCCTACTGGCGGTTCTTTTACTTTAAGCAATTATAACCCAACTTATAACAGCGGTACGCTTACCATAAACAATATTGTACAATGGTATTGGAATGGTTCGGGTAGTTTGGATGCTACCGGAAGTTGGGGTACTAATCCTAATGGTACTGGAGGAACACTTAGTAGCTTTACGGGTGGTAATGCTGTATTTAATATTACCAGCGCGAATTCCAGTGTTTTTTCGGGATCTTCTTGGACGGTAAGTGGTACTAACTCTAAAATAGTAGTAGGATCGGGTGCGAATTTGAATGTACCTAATACGGTTACCTTAACAGCTACTGTAGATGTGAGTGTCAATGCCACTTTAACCATGACAAATGCGCCAGTTTCTGGACTTACTCTTGGAACTATAGACCCTGCAAGTACGGTAAATTATAGCGGCTATTCTCCTTTAGCATTTTCTACTAGCAATTTAGCCACCATTACCTATGGAAATCTTACTTTTACCAATACAACGGTAACTGATCCTGGAAATTCTACAACACAGGCAACTTTAACTTTTGCAGGTAACTTTACTTTATCAGGTACTTCGGTTTTTAATTGTCCATGGACCAGTTTATACCCTTTAAGTACCAGTACTGCAAGCCAGACAATAACAGGTAATAATAGTGCTACTAATTTTCAGGTGTACGATTTACAAAACGGATATACTCCTACTGCACGTTCTACAGGATCATTAACCCTCGCTGCAAATACCCCAATAACCATTACCAATACCTTAAGAATGTATTTGAGTAGTTCTTCTACCTTTAATGATGGAGGAAATACTTTATATGTTGCCAACAATGTAGAGCTGGATGGTACAGGGGCAAACTATACATTGACCGGTACAATTAATTTGAATGGAACAGCCAATGGTACGCAGAAAATATGTAACAATAAAACCAGCAATGCTGCTATAGTTGCAACCTTAAATAATCTTACTATCAACTGTACTGGATCTTCGGTAGCAAGTATTTATGGTACTACTAATTTATCGGGCAATTTAACCATTGCCAGTACTTGTACTGGTGCATTGAGTTTAAATAGCAGCACAATGAATATTGGTGGAAATATTGCTTATAATTCTACCACTACCAGCTTATTAACCACTACCAGCAGTACAGTAGTTTTAAATTCTACCACTGCTGCACAAAGTATATCTTATACTCCAAGCTCTGGCGCATTAACCTTTGCTACTCTTACTTTTAATAATACTTATAACGCAACCCCGAGCATTAATATTACGGGCAATGTAACCGCAACCACACTTACATATACAGCAGGTAATGTAAGTATAAGTTCCAATAAAACATTAACAGGTGCTGCATCAGTGCCTGCTAATTATACTTTACTTGGAACCGGAACGGAAGCCAGTGCATTAACGTTGAATGGTAGTATTAGTCCGGCGGGTGCAGGAACCATTGGAACGCTTACTACTGGCAATCTTACATTAAACCCCGGTGGTATTTATTATGTAGATTTAAATAATGTAACAGGTACCGCAGGAACAAACTGGGATAAAATAGTAGCAGGTACATTAACCAATAGCGCCACTCCTGCTTCCCCTTTTGTAATATCGTTGAATGGAACTATTACTGGGTTTTCAAATACTACTTCCAGTTCATGGGTAATAGGTACTTATACTGGTTCTGCACCTTCCACTTCCAATATTAGCATAACGGCTACAGGTACTTTGGCATCTTATACAGCTAATTTAACTGTTTCGTTTGCCAACAATCAGATAACGGTTACTTATGCGCTACCAGCACCTGGTTTATCTGCTGCTGCCAACCAGACAGTAGATAATAATTTTAATATAACGTATGCTGATAATAGTACCTGGCGTGGGGCTATTACTAAAATAAATGTAGATGGTACAGACTATACTAATGGGGGTACTACATATTATACCACTTCATCAGGAAGCCTGGTGTTGAACACTGCCAACGTAACCAAATTACAAACAGCAGGTAGTCACACCATTACGGTATATGCTACTAACTATTACACAACTGCGGTTTCGCAGACCAATATAGCGGGAGTACCAGTTCTTGCTAACAGTAGTATTACAACTCAGCCAACTGCGCCTGCTACTAGTGGTGCGGTATTGGTACAACAACCAGTGGTAACCGTAAAAGATCAGTATGGCAATTTAGTTTCTTCAGGTATTACGGTAAATGCAATAGTTACCAGCGGACAAGCAACTAGTTGGTTGCTAGGAGGTACTGCATATACTACTACTAACGCTAGCGGGGTAGCTACTTTTAGTGGACTTACAGCTACAAATCTAACTACTGCCGCTTATTCGTCTGCTACTATAACTTTTACCTGTAGTACTGGTTCGGGTTCTGCTGTATCAACACCAGCATTTACTGTGCCTGCAATTACTTATACAACTACACACCCTACATTTAGTAGTGCTACAACTGATTATTTAAAAATTGGAACAACAGCAGGAGTATCTGCAACAGATATAGCAGATCTTAATGGAACTGCAATTTCTTCTTTTGTAACCTATAAAAATGCCACAGCTTCTGGTACTTATGGAAGTTTAGGCATATTGGCTGGGGGTACATTCAAATTAACGGCCACTTGCCCTTATTCAGAGGGTGTAGGTGCTTGGATAGATTATAACAACGATGGTACATTTAATAGTACTACCCAAAGTAGTGGAAATACAGGAGAGTTTCTAGGAACATTTACTACTTCAAATACAAGTTCAGCAACTTCTTCTACATGGTCAATTTCGAATACTGCAATTGGAAATACCAGATTAAGAGTAATTGTTGCTTCTTTGACGGCTAGTCCATATACTACTTATACATTCACAGGTACAGAGGCTGGTGCTTCAGCTACCTTAACAAGCTATAATGGTAATATTACCGACTACTTAGTTACAGTTTATCAGCCTACTACTACAGCGGTAACTTCTATAGGTTCTTTATCAAGTTATCAGGCTGGTAGTAGCCCGGGTGCTACTACCCTTACTGCTACTGTAAGTAATGCCAATGGCTATACAGTTGCTGGTGCTAGTGTACAATTTACTTTAGATGGTAGCAATATAGGTAGTCCTGTTACAACCAATGCTAGTGGGGTAGCTACTTTAACATATACGCCTACTACTAATACTGCTGGTAACCATACTATAAAGGCTGTAATGTCTGCTTATGGTTACTTTAATGCTAGTAGCGATGCTACCGGAAAAACCTTTAGTGTTACCGCTGGCTCAGCTGCTACTATTGCTATCAATGCAGGTAATAGCCAATCTGCTACTGTTAATAATACAGTAGCTACTGCACCTAGTGTGCTGGTAACCGATGCTTATAGCAACCCGGTAAGTGGTGTAACTGTAACTTTTGCTGTAACTGGTGGTGTTGGTTCTATATCGCCTAGCAATGGTAGTACTACCACCAATAGTAGTGGATTAGCTACTCTTACCAGTTGGACTTTGGGTACTACTGCTGGTAGCAATACTTTATCGGCTACTTCAGCTGGGTTATCTGGTTCTCCATTAAGTTTTTCAGCTACCGCTACTGCAGGTACTTTAAGTAAGTTTGCGGTTAGTTTTACTAGTCCACAAAATGTTGGTGCTGCTTTTACAGGTACCAATACTATTACCGCACAAGATGCTTATGGCAATACCGTAACCAGCTTTAGTGCTGCAACCAACAATGTTACAATAGCTTCTACTACTACTGGTACCATTGCTGGTTTAAGTGGAACTACCAAACTAAATAATGCAGCAGACTTTGTAAATGGGGTAGCATCGGTTACCAACAGCTTAATATTTACAGGTACTACAGGTACATATACTTTTAGTGCCACTTCTGCTACAGGAAGTTATAGTGGTACAAGTGGAAATGTTACCATTAATGCAGGAACGGCCTCTAAACTGGTTATAACAGGAAGTTCTTCACAAACTGCAGGAGTAGCGCAATCAGTTACTATAACTGCTGTAGATGCTGGTGGTAATACTGCTACAGGCTATACGGGCAGCCATAATATTACTTTTAGTGGTGCTACTAGTTCTACCAATCCTGTTACCGCACCTACTGTTACTAACAGTAGTGGAGTGGCAACCAATTTTGGAACTGCTACTGCTATAAACTTTACGAGTGGGGTAGCCACTGTAAGTAGCGGTAATAATGGATCGATGGTCTTGTACAATGTACAATCGGCTACTATATCGGTTTCGGATGCTACAATTGCTTCCTCGGGTGTTGGTAACTTAAGTGTTACGGTAAGTGCCGGAGGGTTAGGGCAGTTTGCACTAAGCTTTGCAAGTCCGCAAACCAGTGGTTTTGTATTTACTGGAACGAATACTATCACTGCAGAAGATGCTTATGGAAATATAGTAACCTCTTTTAATGCATCAACCAACAATGTAACTATTACTGCCAGTCCTGCTAATGGTAGCATTACAGGTTTAAGCGGAACAAATAAATTAACCAGTGCAGCAGATTTTACGAATGGTGTTGCTTCAGTAACTGGTGCTATGATATTTACGGGTACTTCAGGATCACATTCTTTTACTGCCACTTCTGCTACTGGTAGTTATACTGGTACCAGTGGTTTTGTAACGATCAATTCTAATGCAGCAACTAACTTTGTAATAACAGGTAGCGGAACGCAAACTGCTGGTGCTGCACAATCATTAACAATAACAGCAAAAGATGCATCGGGAAATACTTCTTTAGTATATACTGGCGACAAATCTTTAACATTTGGAGGAGCGAATAATTCAACTTCAGGATCGGCACCTACAATTACCGACAAATTTGGTACAGCAGTTGCTTTTGGAACTGCTACTGCTATAAACTTTACGAGTGGGGTAGCCACTGTAAGTAGCGGTAATAATGGTTCTATGGTATTGTATAAAGCAGAAACAGCTAGTATAACTACAACAGATGGAAGTATAAATTCAAATACCTTAAGTGTAGTAGTAAGCTCAACAACAGCATCTAATTTGGTAATTACCGGAACTGCTACACAAACAGCAGGTAGTTCGCAAGCCATTACTATAACGGCTAAAGATATCTATGGCAATACCGCTACAGGCTATACAGGTAGCAAGAATTTAACCTTTAGTGGTGCAAATTCTTCTGCTAATCCTGTTTCTGCTCCTACAGTAACCAATTCATCTAGTAGTGCAATAGCTTTTGGTAGTACTACTGCGGTAACATTTAGTGCTGGAGTAGGTACAGGTACTTTAAAACTATATAAAGTAGAAAATGCTACCATATCAGCTTCAGATGGTACCATCAATGCCTCTGGAAACACATTAGCTGTTGCTGTAAGCGTTGGTTCTACTTCTCGATTAATAGTAACAGGAACTGGTACACAAACTGCAGGTGGTTCGCAATCAGTAACTATTACTGCAACTGATGCATATGGCAATACTGCCACAGGATATACTGGTAGTAAAAATATTAGCTTTAGTGGTGCAAACAGTTCTACCAACCCAGTTACAGCTCCTACTGCAACCAATGCTTCTGCTGGGGCAATTGCATTTGGAAGTACTACTGCCTTAACATTTGCAAATGGTGTAGCAACGAGTACTGTAGTATTGTATGCTGCACAATCACCAGCTACAATTGGCGTATCGGATGGTACAATCTCTACTGTAACAGGTGATAAATTAAGCGTAACAGTAAGTGCAGGTTCTACTTCAAAATTAGTATTTACTACTAATCCACCTGCCAGTGCTTATACTACTGCTGCTATTACCCCAATTGCTGTAACCGCCGAAGATGCTTATGGAAATACAACAACTAGTTATACTTTTAGTGGATTTACAATTGGAAATACCAATGGACAGACGATGACCAATGCAACAGGTACTGCAAGTAATGGTGTATTTACTTTCAACAGTGCTTTCCAGATAACTACAGCAGGTACTACTACTATTAACATTACCGTTGGGGCATTAGTAGGTACAGCGGGTAATACTACTATAGTAACAAGACCAACTGCAACAACGGATTATTTCCAAACAGCACAAACAGGCAACTGGAATGGTTTATCAAGTTGGCAGTCATCTCCTACTGGTTTGGCTGGAAGTTGGATAACTGCAACTGCATATCCTACTTCTGCAGCAGCTCAGATAACTATACAAAGTGGACATACTATAACTTTAGGAGCTACTGCTTCTTCAGGAAGTCTTACTATTGTAAGTGGAGGAAATCTTTCTTTATCATCTTATACATTAACCTTAGCAAATAGTGCTGCGGTTTCTGTTGCAGGTACATTGGATGCAGGAACAGGCCAGTTATCAGCCGGTACAGGTGTAACAATTGCTGTAGTATCTGGTGGTTTATTTAGAACCAGCAATACAGCAGGATTTTCTGGTAGTACTTCTACTTCAATCATAAGTACCAATACCCCTAGTATTAGTTTGGATGCTGCTTCTACGGTGGAATATTATGGTTCTTCTACTCAAACTGTTACTACTGTATATTCTTATGGTAATTTAACTTTCAGTGGTAGTGGTACATATTCTATTATTACTGTTCTAGGAAATAATACTACACCATTTACATTAGCAAATGGTACTGTAAAAATATCTGGAGCAGGAACATTTAATCTTTCATCAAGTGCAGTTTCTGGCGATTCTTATATATCTGTAGGTAGTATTAACATTAGCAATGGTATTTTAGATGCTAATACTACTTCAGCAAGCTCTACAAGTACATATCTTTATATAAACAATGCTTGGACACAATCAGGAGGAGTCGTTCAATATTCTGGAAGTACTACCGGTAAATTAATATTTACTGGAGGAGGGTCAACTTCTTACTCTGGTTTGCCAACGGCAGCATCGTTCATATATTGGACATTTCAGGTATCTAATAATACAACTTTAACTTATAATAGTAACGTAGTTGTTAATGGTTTTTATTATAATGTTCTTGGTTTAACATTAGATGCTGGTTCAACTATTATTGATGCTGGTTATACTTTCTTAACTAATTTTAGTTCTAATAACAGAGGAAATAGTACTGGAACTTCAATTCAAATAAATGGTACGTATAAGACCTCTAATTTAAATGGGTTTTCAGGTACTGTTTCTTCAACTATTTCAGGTAGTTCTACATCATTACAAATTACAAATGCAACTTATAGTCTTATAACATTAGGAGCATCTTCTACAATTGAATATAATGCATCGAGTGGAACACAAACAGTAACTGCAAGAACAGACTATGCTAATCTTACTATAAGTGGTGGAAGTTCTAAATCGCTAGTTGGAACCACTACATTATCTGGAACTTTAACACTTACTGCGGGCACTTTAACAGTAGGGGCAAACACACTTAATTTAGCAGGTAGTACCATCAACAGAGATGGTGTTACTTATAACGGTAATATTGATGCCAGTGCAAGCAATGCAATTATGACTTTTAGTAATAGTAGTCCACTTACAATTCCTGCAAGTACTTTTACTGGTTCAATTTATAAACTAACTATGAGTGGTGCAGGTGGTATTATTTTATCATCAGATATAACAGTAGCTAATACTTTAACCTTAACTACTGGTAATATTACGCTGGGTAGCAGCAATTTAATATTGGGTAGCAGTACTATTAGTGGTACTCCAAGCAAAACCAATATGATAGTTGCAGAAGGTGCAGGTCAGGTAAGAAGAAATATCACTTTATTAAATACTAATTATGTATTCCCTATTGGTAATGCATCTGGTACTGCAGCCTATACGCCTGTAACGGTAAACTTTACCAGTGGTACATTAAGTTCGGCTTATGTAGGTGCATCACTTTCTGCCTCTAAACATAGCAATAATAGTAGTTCAACCAACTATTTATACAGATATTGGACTATCAATCAGTCGGGTATTACTGGAACTCCAACAGCTACAATTACAGGAACTTATAGTACTGCATCTCCAAACGATGTTTCAGGAACCTACAGTAGCATTAGTTCTGCACAATTAAAAGGAACTTTTAATCAGGCATCCAATCCATGGATAAAAGGTTCAATAGTATCTAATGGTACATTGACCTTTACAGGTGCAAGTATAGTTGCTGGAACTACTTCTGTATTTACTGGTATTACATTAGCTGCACCTACGGTATCGATAAACGGTGGTAACGTTACAGTTTGTCAATCAGCATCAGTTACTTTATCAGCAAATACTTCTGGCGATGATGCCCCAATAACTTATGCTTGGTCTAATAGTTTAGGTACAAGTAGTACCGCTACACCACCAACCAGTACACCAGGTGGTCCAAATAGTTATACAGTTACTATCACTGATGGAAATGGAATAACAGCTACAAGCAGTAGTTCCAGTGTTACAATTGCCTCTCAACCAGTATCAGGCACATTAACTCCAACACCAGCTGTAGGTGCAATTTGTAGTGGAAGTACAGTATCTGCAACATTAACAGCGGGAAGCGGAGGAGCAGGAACAGTAGCCGATGTATTGCAGTATCGTTATGATGGAGGTAGCTGGACAACCTATACGAGTGGAACAAGCCTGACTACGAGTGGTCATACATCAATAGATATACAAACCTACAGAACAGCAACTGGAAGTAATTGTAGTAGCCCAGCAAGTACGAATACAGTAAGCTGGACAATTGCCTCTCAACCAGTATCAGGCACATTAACTCCGACACCTGCTGTGGGTGCAATTTGTAGTGGAAGTACAGTATCTGCAACATTAACAGCGGGAACGGGAGGTGCAGGAACAGTAGCCGATGTATTGCAGTATCGTTATGATGGAGGTAGCTGGACAACCTATACGAGTGGAA
>Ga0208259_1000268_pt1 | contig 17390 bp, 17 predicted proteins | sample CryBogCBH22May08_FD_184618 | JGI IMG/M metagenome (GOLD analysis project Ga0208259, IMG submission 184618) | Freshwater microbial communities from Crystal Bog, Wisconsin, USA - CBH22May08 (SPAdes) | ecosystem: Environmental > Aquatic > Freshwater > Lake | place: Crystal Bog, Wisconsin, USA... | reverse complement strand
GCAAAGCATTGATTGCAAATACGCTTAATGTTTTTTTTCCATGTAAATTAATTTAGGAATGCAATTTACACATACAGATTATAACAGCTTAAATACAGTTCATTGCGCAGCAATGTTGGTTCAACTCTTTAATAGACGCATGTTTATGCGTTATTATTTTAAATAAATTAATCATCAAACCCATACAAAGCATCATTATAAGAACCAAATACAAAATTTTAATTAATCAAGCAAAATATTTTATTTTTAATAGATGCTATACGTACATAACGAAAAGAAGATATACGCATCTGTTTAAAATCAATTACAATTTACCGCTGTTGTTTGTTTTTAGTCTCCGACTCCGTGATAGCTTACCTTAGATTTGCATCTACGCATTAAAACTATACCCCCGCACGAACTTGTATAAGCCCATCATTTTATTATTTGTAGACTTATAAGCGTGTATGAGTCTATCAATTTATTATTTATAGGCATAAAATCAATTTTATAGATATCCAAGTATTTTTTGTGGACTAAAAACCAATTTTATATGTACCCAAATATTTTTTGTAGACTAAAAATCAATTTTATAGATATCCAAGTATTTTATATCTTTCAAAAGTAGGTAGCAATTATGATGCAATTTATTTGCCTTTGCGTTAGTTGCAGCAGGGAATATCTTTCCTACCACCTCTGAACCTTTTAATAAATTGCAGCTGATATGGGTGGTAGGAAAGACAGGAAGAGCAGCAACGGCCGGAACGGCAACGACCTAATCAAAGTAAAAAGTGAAAAACAAAAAGTAAAAAAGTAAGCAGCAACCTGTATTCTCCTTTCTCCTTTTAAATCTTAAACGTTCTTATGGCATTCTCGGTAGTTATCCTTGCCACCTCGTCCAAACTGCAGGCTTTAATTTCCGCAACCCGCTGTGCTATAATTTTAATATAAGCGCTCTCGTTGCGCTTACCTCTATAAGGAACGGGGGTAAGATAGGGCGAATCGGTTTCGAGTACAATATGTTGCAGATCTATATGTTGAAGCACTTCATCCAGTCCGGCTTTTTTGTAGGTACATACCCCCCCAATGCCCAGCAGGAATCCCAGATCGATTATAGCATTTGCTTCTTCTACACTACCACCAAAACAATGGAAGATTCCTTTCAGTCCCTTTGCAGCAATAGGCTTCACCGCTTCTATGGTTTCGGGGGTAGCATTTCGGCTATGAATTACAATGGGTAAATCATATTTCAGTGCCCATTGCATCTGGGTAGTAAAACAAAGCATCTGTTGCTCCTTGAAGGTAATATCCCAGTAATAATCCAGCCCTATTTCGCCAATAGCAGCAAAACTTCTTTTGGCAAGCCATTCCTCCACAATATTTAGTTCGGACTGATAATTTTCTTTTACATAACAGGGGTGCAGACCCATCATAGGAAAACACTTTCCTGGAAATTTTTGCTCCAGCAAAAACATATCTTCTATTACAGAACTATCAATATTTGGTAAGAAAAATTTATCAATTTTATTCAGTAAGGCTTGTTCTATTACTTTATCAATATCGGCCTTGAATTCTTCCAGATAAAGATGGGTATGAGTATCAATAAAATGCATAAATTTTTTGTTGCTTATAAAATAAAAATAAAAAGGCTCCGTTTATATATACGAAGCTAAGAAAGAACGACGATAGCTTCTAAAAATACGATTTGAACTTTTGTTTTCATAGGGTACGGATTAAACACGGGCCGTGGTTTTTACCTCAGGCCTTTTTTTATTTAATTAACTGATTATCGGATTAAAGGATTATTTGTATTCTAATTATCAATTTTCAATTATTAATTTACCCTCCTGCTTTCTTCGTATTCTTATAGCCATTTTTAAGTAACCAGGCTACCACCTTTTCTCTATTATCGCCCTGTATAATAGCTATCCCATTTTTGGCAGAACCACCGGTACCACAATGATTTTTAAGTTTTTTTGCTAAATTTTCCAGATCTTCTTCAGTACCTACAAAACCATCAATAATAGTAGCCGCTTTACCCCCTTTTATTTTAGTATCGAGTTTTATTCTTAATATCTGTTTTTCGGGCGATAGTGTTTCCTGCCCTTCATCGTTTTGTTTGTTAAAATTAAAATTCGGATCGGTACTATATACAAATCCAAATTTGTCGGAATTGTTTTTCTTACTCACTTATTTATATTTTAATATATGTATAAACTGTATTTGCATTCCTCACGACTCACATTCTATTTTATAACCCTTTCACAATTATTCACCGCTTGAGGTGCTCTCTGTTCTATGTATTTTGTATTAAACAAATACGCTGTGAAACTCCGTGCCTCAGTGTCTTTGTGGTTCAAAGTTCTGTATTCCTCACGATTCACGATGTATTTTCACGACTCACAATGTATCCCGTTAAACGACTTAAACGCATTAGACGTTAAACGTTTATACAATAACCGCCTTCAAACTTAAATCCAGACTTTTAGCCTGATGAATTAATCCACCTACGCTTATAAAATCCACACCAGTAGCAGCATACTCTTTTATATTGTTCAGACCAATACCACCACTTGCTTCGGTTTTAAATTCACCCTTAATTATTGCAAGCGCTTCTACTATTAAAGCAGGCGAAAAATTGTCGAGCATTATCCTGTCTACCTTACCCTTACCAATTTTACAGATTGTTTTTATATCTTCTAAATTTCTGCTCTCTACTTCTATTTTTAATAATAAATTATTCTTTTCTATATAGTTATAAGCTTTGTTGATAGCCGCTTCCAGTCCACCACAGAAATCTATGTGATTATCTTTTAGCATGATCATATCGTACAAACCAAAACGATGGTTGGTACCGCCTCCTATTTTCACGGCTTCTTTCTCCAGCAATCTAAAATTAGGTGTGGTTTTTCGGGTATCTAATAGTTTCGAATTGTATCCCTTAAGCTTATCTACAAATTCGTGGGTTAAAGTTGCAATGCCACTCATGCGCTGCATACAATTCAACACAAGTCGTTCGCACTTTAATATAGTATGAATATCTGCTTCTACTTCAAAGGCAATATCGCCAGCTTTCATACTATCGCCATCCCTTTTATACTGCTGAAAAACAATATCTTTTTCTTCTTGCAAAAAGATTTCTTTAGCTACTCTTACACCCGCCAGAATACCATCCTGTTTTATTTTTAGAACAGCTTTTCCTTTCTTATTTACGGGTATACAACTAAGAGTAGAATGATCGCCGGTACCAATATCTTCCAGTAATGCTTCCTTTATTAAATGCTCCAGTCTATTTTCATTCGTAAACATGCCTTTATCATTTTAAATTAATCATTAACAACATCAGTCCTTTGATTATGTGCTATTTGATAGGAATTTTGACAAAATAATAGATAAGTTATGATAAATATGGTTTCTACAGGCTAAGAAATGCATAAACCTTTTGAAATGTGTACTGTAAATATTGCACTTTTGCTACTTTATAAGGTGTTTTAAAGAAAATTTAAAATTCTCTACTGTAATTCATTTGGTTAATTTTTTTTAGCTATTCAATAAATTTGTTGTAATATTGTCACCTAAAACTTAATAGCTGGTATCCAAAGCCCGCTTATAATTCAAAAATTAGTGAATGATTTGATTTTTACTTGGTATTAAATTTTTATTGTAACAACAAACATTTTTGAATTAGTATTTCATTATTAAATTTTATTTCATGAAAAGACAACCATTAAGGTTAGCTGCCTTACTTTTATTAACCAGCTTTATCAGCAATTTTTCTTATAGTCAGGCCAACATCAATGTTGTAACAACTGCTGTTCCTTTCTTAAGAATTAATAACGACGCAAGAGGCGGCGGCATGGGCGAAACTGGTATTGCAATCTCTCCTGATGCATATTCTCACTTCTGGAATGCGGCAAAGACTCCTTTTATTAAAGATAAATTTTCTGGTATTGGAGTTTCTTATACTCCGTGGTTATCCGACCTTGGTTTAAATGACGTTTACCTTGCTTCTCTTACCGGTTTCTACAAACTTGGTGATGATGAAAAACAAGCACTAAGTGCTGGTTTAAGATATTTTAGTCTTGGTAGTATTCAGTTTACTGATGCTGGTGGTAATAATTTACAACAATACAGGCCTAGAGAGTTCCAGTTTGATGTAGCTTATTCCAGAAAACTATCTACTAAAACCTCTATGGGTATTGCATTAAGATATATTAATTCCGACCTTGCTTATGGTAATCTTGGCGGTGTAGATTATAAAACCGGATCTGCTGTTGCAGGTGATATCTCTATTTATCACCATGGATTAGATGCTTCGGGAGAAGGATTGAATTGGGGATTAACTTTAACCAATTTGGGTTCCAAAATAGGTTATACTGCCGATAATCAAAATAAGGATTATATTCCTGCTAACTTGGGTGTTGGCTTGGCTTATACCACCGTTTTTGATGAAAGTAATAAAATGACTTTCGGATTAGACTTAAATAAATTATTAGTACCTGCTACACCAATTTCCTCAAACACAGGTGTTCAAGCAACCGACGATTCAATTAATGCTGCAAACCTTTCTAGTTACAGAAATAGCAGTGTTATATCCAGCTGGTTTAAATCTTTTAGCGATGGTCAAAATCAACTATCAGAAGTTCAAGCTTCATTGGGAGTTGAATATGTATACGACGAGCAATTTATGTTGAGAGCAGGTTATTTTTATGAAGATAAAAATAAAGGAGATCGTCAATATTTTACTGCAGGTATTGGCTTAAAGTATAGTTTCATGGGTCTTAATTTTGCTTATATCATTCCTTCTAATTCAGGTATTACCAGAAATCCATTGTCCAATACTATGAGATTCAGTATATTATTTGATCTGGAAGATGGTAGTGGATCATCTACTGCTACTGCCCCTAAATAATTTTATAATGCGCATTGGATTTGGAATAGATTTTCATCAGTTAGTTGAGGGAAGAGATTTGTGGCTTGGAGGAATAAAAATTCCACATCATAAAGGTTCATTAGGTCATAGTGATGCAGATGTTTTATTACATGCTATTTGCGATGCTTTGTTAGGTGCAGCATGTTTGGGGGATATTGGAAAACACTTTCCAGATACTTCCACTGAATTCAAAAATATTGACAGTAAAATACTACTAAAACGTACAGTTGAATTAGTGTTGGCAGAGGGTTATACCATTGTCAATATTGATTCAACTGTTTGTTTAGAACTACCCAAGATAAAACCTTACGTAGCCGATATGCAAAGCACTATTGCGGATATTTGCAATATTACTATCCGTGATATTTCCATAAAAGCTACTACTACAGAAACAATGGGTTTTGTGGGTAGAGAAGAAGGATTGCAGGCTTTTGCTTCGGTTCTTATAAAAAAACAATAGCCTTTATTATTTAATTATGTCCAACTAAAAAAAGTTTCATGAAGGTTGCTATTTATACTAGAGGTTTGGATATAGATCAGGTAAATCCTTTACAGGTTTTACTGGAAGAATTAGAGAAATTTAATGTTGATGTATTAATATACCGACCACTTTTGGGTAAATTTCCATTACCTTCAAAACTCTTAGATAATCTTACTCCTTTTCAAGTATCTGAAGATCTTGATGAATCGGTAGATTGTATGATTACCATTGGTGGTGATGGTACCATTCTAGATGCGGTAACCCTTATAAAAGATAAAAATATCCCTATACTTGGTATCAATTTCGGACGATTAGGATTCTTGGTAAATATTAATAAAGAAGAACTTACGGCAGCTGTAGAAGCATTGGTAAACCGTACCTATGTAATAGATAAAAGAAGCCTGTTGCATGTAGATGCAAATAAACCATTGTTCGAAAGTGCTCCATTTGGTTTAAACGAATTTGCAATTCATAAAAGAGATACTGCACCCATGATTAAAATTCATACTTACCTTAATGGTGAGTTCCTGAATTCTTATTGGGCAGATGGATTAATAGTATCCACTCCTACTGGTTCTACAGGATACAATATGAGTTGTAATGGTCCTATACTATTTCCAGAATCTTCTTCATTTGTAGTAACGCCAGTTGCTCCACACAACTTGAATGTACGTTCAATTATAATTTCTGACGAAAGTGTTATTTCTTTCGAAATAGAAGGCAGAACCGAACATTTTATTTGTGCGTTGGATGCAAGAAGAGAAATAGTAGATGTAAGCTATCAGATTGCAGTAAGAAAAGAAAAATTTTGCGCAAATCTTATTCGTCTGAATGAAAATAGCTTCTTATCTACCTTGCGTACAAAACTAATGTGGGGATTAGATAAGCGGAATTAACATTTTCTATTCTTTATTTGCCTCATTTTTACACTACTTTTTAATTATGAAGTTGAGGAAATACATACTATCCATTCTATTTTTATCCCTTGGTATTTTTGGAAATACTCAAGTAATAGAAAGTTACCAGAAACTGGCAGAATTGGGTATGTCTACTGGGGTAGCGCATTACTTTGGCGACTTAAATCCTAATGCTGCCTTAAATTGTCCTAAGACTACAACTTCTTTGTTTTTTACAAAACAATTTAATAATTATCTAGGTATAAAAATAGCCGGTACATATGCTCAATTGGGGTATGCTGATAAGTATAGTAGCAATTATGTACAACAAAGAAGAAACCTAAGTTTTAATACTGATATCTGGGAGATGTCGGTAATGGGAGACTTTAATTTCTTTGAATTTTATCCCGGTCTAAGAGGGCAATATACTTTTACTCCATATATGGGATTGGGGATAGGAATGTTTAGCTTTAATCCATATGCTTATTTACAAGGACAAAAATATTATTTAAGAGATTATGGCACGGAAGGTCAATTAGCCAATGGTGGTAAAACATATAGTAATACGGCTATCTGTTTTCCATTGTGCCTTGGCATAAAAGTAAACGTTACCCGAAGATTAAATTTTTATACAGAACTTTGTTACCGTCTTACTACCACCGATTATATAGATGATGTAAGTGGAAATTATAATCCTAATGCATTTAATCCTAATGCAGGAGGCAATCAATTAATAGCTTACGAATTGCAGGATAGAAGTTACGAAACTGGAAGTCGTATAGGCATTCAAGGAAGACAAAGAGGAAATTCCACCAGAAATGATGCTTATGCTACTTTGCAGGTTGGATTGTCGTTCAACTTCCTATCATATTTGTGTCCTGGCTACAATTAATATTATTGTTATTTAAAAATGCAAATTGCCAGATAGTGGATTATATTAATTACTTTCCACTATCTGGCAACCTAACGTTTTATGGTTAATTTATTTAGCTAATAATTTAGCAGCATCTTTAGCAAAATACGTAGCTATTAAATCGGCACCTGCACGTTTAATAGAACCCAGACTTTCTAAGATGGCTTTATTTTCATCTATCCAGCCTCTTTCAGCAGCAGCTTTTATCATAGCATATTCTCCGCTTACATGATAAGCACTTACAGGAATATCTACTTTATCTCTTATTTCTCTAATAATATCCAGATAAGCCATTGCGGGCTTTATCATAACTATATCCGCACCTTCGGATACATCCATCAAGGTTTCTTTAATAGCTTCTCTACGGTTACTGTAGTCCATCTGATAGGTTTTCTTATCACCAAAACCCGGAGCAGAATCCAAAGCATCTCTAAATGGGCCATAAAAGCAAGATGCATACTTCGCACTATAAGCCATGATGCCTGTTTTAGTAAACCCACTTTGTTCCAGTCCTTCTCTGATAGCACCTATTCTACCGTCCATCATATCGCTTGGAGCTACAAAATCGGCACCTGCTGTAGCATGACTTACACTCATTCTTACCAGCGCTTCTACTGTTTCGTCGTTCACAATTTCGCCATCCTTTACTATCCCATCATGTCCATAAATAGAATAAGGATCAAGGGCTACATCCGTCATTACCTGCATCTCAGGTACGGCTTCTTTTATTGCTCGGATACTTCTTTGCATCAACCCATTATTATTCCATGCTTCTACACCAGCATTGTCTTTTACTTCATCGGTACATTTTACAAAAAGTAGTACAGCCTTAATACCTAATGCCCACAATTCTTTTACTTCCTGAATTGTTAAGTCTAAAGAAAGACGATAATAGTTTTTCATGGATGCTATCTCTGTTCTCAAGTTTTGTCCTTCATCTATAAATAGAGGTGCTATAAAATCGTTTGGACTTAGGCTTGTTTCTGCTACAAGACTTCTGATAGTAGCATTATTTCTTAATATTCTATTTCTACGTTGTAAGTACATATATAATAATTGTAGCGCAAAAATAACTAATGTGTTGATTCGCTACCATGATAATAAATTTAAAAGCGCACAGGAGAATTTATTCAAAGATAATTGCCTTTCAACTTGCTGCCTTCACTAGTATTATTGTAATAAAAAAAGTCCCACTCTTTTGGAGCGGGACTTTTCAGTTTCGTTATGATAAGTACTTTAGTTAATTAAGCACCTAGTCTGTGGAATAATTCTTTAATCTGATATTCCCACAATCTACTTTGATCTTTTACATCATTCTTTTCTGCAAAATCGGAAACCACCAGAATTGTTTGATTGGAAATTTCAGTTCTTGTAATTTTAAATTCAAAATATTCCTTTGCATCACCATGCATCCATTGAAAACGGACAACTTCTTCTTCTTTTATTTCCAATAGTTTAGCCTTATCGGGTGCACCTCCACTCCAGGAGAAGCTATAAATTCCATCGCGAACGTTTACTACGTCAGCAAACCATTCCTGTAACCCACTTGGTGTGCTTAAAAATTCCCAAAGTATTGTTGGAGAACAACGTACCGGGAACTCTATTGTAAACAATTGTTTTTTACTCATCTATCTTCTATTTCGGTTTTGTGAACGGGTGCAATAATATAAAATAATCAATAGCATGCAAATGTTTTTTATCAAATGCAGTATTATATGATTATGAATGGCATAAAACACTAGACTTTGTAGTTGTAAATATTTTTAAGTTTCAAAAAATATTTTGTTAAAAATAATTAAATACATAACTTGGCTCTGCCATTTGAAAGATAAAGCAAGTAAAAAGACTATTCACTAGATTAAAACGATTGTTTATGGGAATGCGTCAATTAAAAATATCTAAGTCTATTACAAACCGTGCTAACGATGGTTTAGAAAGATATTTACAGGAAATTTCAAAAGTTAGTCTTGTATCCCCCGATGAAGAAGCGGCATTGGCTATCCGTATTAAAGAAGGAGATGAAGCGGCATTGCACAGATTAATAAATGGCAATCTCCGTTTTGTGGTTTCTGTAGCAAAACAATACCAAAACCAAGGAATGAACCTTTCCGATTTGATTAATGAAGGAAATGTAGGTTTAATAAAAGCTGCCATGCGTTTTGATGAAACTAAAGGTTTTAAGTTCATCTCTTTTGCAGTATGGTGGATTCGTCAAAGTATATTATTATCCTTAGCAGAACAAGGCAGAATAGTTCGTTTACCCCTTAATAAAATAGGGTTGAACAATAAAATAAATACCGCCAGACAAGCATTTGAACAACAAAACGAAAGAGAACCTAGCGAAGAAGAACTTTCCGAAATACTGGACATTGATCTAATAGAAATTAAAGAAATGCTTACAAGCGCACAGAAATCGGTAAGTATGGATTCGCCTCTTCAGGATGGAGAAGAGACTTCTCTTGTAGATGTAATGTGCAACCCGAATGCGGATAGTACCGATAAACAAGTAGACTACTGTGAATCTTTACAAAAAGAAATTCAGTTGGCTATGCGAACTTTGACAGATAAACAAAAAAAGGTAGTTTGCTATTTCTTTGGTATAGGAGTAGAACATTGCTTAACATTGGAAGACATTGGGGAAAGATTCAATCTTACCAGAGAAAGAGTAAGGCAGATAAAAGATAAGGCTATCTTTAAAATGAGAACGGCTCAAAGCTGTCAGGATTTAAAAGTTTTTCTGGGTTAAAAGGAGGGATTTACATTTTGCATAAACAACTTCTTATTTCAAATAGAAAATTCCAACATATATATTTGCAACATTAAAGTGAACTTCTTGGTTCACTTTTTTATTTATCATAGTGTTTTGAACTAATAATTACAGAATTTCATGTTTAAGAATTTAACGGAGAAATTAGAATCAGCTTTTAAGAACCTCAAAGGGCAGGCCAGAATTACAGATCTTAATATTGCCAACACGGTAAAGGATATCAGAAGAGCATTGATTGATGCCGATGTAAACTTTAAAATAGCTAAAGAATTTACGGATAGGGTTAAAGACAAAGCTGTAGGTGAAAAAGTATTGAATTCTATCAGTCCTGGTCAGTTGATGATCAAGATTGTGCAGGATGAATTAACCGATTTAATGGGTGGTGAAGAAGCAGAACTTACACTGAATGCCAATCCTACTATTATATTGATTGCTGGTTTGCAGGGTAGTGGAAAAACAACTTTCTCAGGTAAGCTGGCAAATTATCTGAAAACTAAAAAGGGTAAATCTCCATTATTGGTAGCTGCTGATGTGTATCGTCCGGCGGCAATAAATCAGTTAACCGTTCTTTCCGAGCAGATTGGTATTCCTATCTATGCTGAAAGAGAGAATAAAGACGTCGTTTCAATTGTACAGAACGCTATTGCTGAAGCTAAGAAAACCAATAAGAATGTAATCATTATTGATACTGCTGGTCGTTTGGCTGTAGATGAAGTGATGATGACGGAGGTAGCAAATATTAAAAAAGCTGTTAATCCAAGTGAAATACTATTCGTAGTAGATTCCATGACAGGACAGGATGCAGTGAATACTGCCAAAGCATTTAATGACCGTTTGGACTTTAGCGGTGTGGTACTAACCAAACTGGATGGAGATACCAGAGGTGGGGCAGCCTTGACCATTAAATATACAGTAAATAAGCCTATCAAGTTCGTAAGTAGCGGAGAAAAGATGGAAACTATCGATGTTTTCTATCCTCAACGTATGGCTCAACGTATTCTTGGAATGGGAGATATTGCTTCTTTGGTAGAAAGAGCACAGAATGCCTACGATGACGAGCAGGCAAAGAAACTGGAGAAGAAAATAAAACAAAACAAGTTTGATTTTCAGGATTTTTACGAGCAATTGCAGCAGATAAAGAAGATGGGTAACCTAAAAGATGTGATGTCCATGTTGCCTGGCATTGGTAATCAATTGAGCAATGTTGATATTAATGATAATAGTTTTAAGGGTATAGAAGCTATGATTCAGTCTATGACCCCTGATGAAAGAAAGAACCCGGATATACTTACTCAAAGTAGAAAATTAAGAATTGCAAAAGGTAGTGGAAAAGATATTGCTGAAATGAATGCCTTTATAAAGCAATTTGAACAAATGAAGAAAATGATGGGTATGATGAGTAAAATGCCAATGGGTGGAGTACCTGGAATGAGAGGTTTTAGATAAAAACGACTCTTAAAAGTGTAAAAGAGTCAATCTAGTTGATAAAAAAGTGCTAATAAAAAACTTATTCTACATTTATTTTATTAATAATTTGGTTGATATACTAAAGGCTCTTACTTTTGCCGTCCCAAAAAATAAAGGTCAATAATGCCTACTATACAACAACTAGTAAGAAAAGGTCGCGAGATCATTAGAGCGAAAAGCAAATCTAGAGCACTTGATGCTTGCCCTCAAAGAAGAGGTGTTTGTACAAGGGTGTACACTACTACACCAAAGAAACCGAACTCAGCTTTGAGAAAAGTTGCTAAGGTTCGTTTAACAAACAAAATCGAAGTTATTGCCTACATCCCAGGTGAAGGACACAACTTGCAAGAGCACTCAATCGTATTGATACGTGGTGGTCGTGTTAAGGATTTGCCAGGTGTACGTTATCATATCGTAAGAGGTAGTTTAGATACTGCTGGTGTGAAGGACAGAAAGAAAAGTCGTTCTAAATACGGTACAAAGAAGGAAAAAGCTAAGAAATAAATTTCATCATACTGCTGAGTAAAGTTTTAAAACTTGAAGAAATTCAGCTTAATTAAAAATTAAATCATGCGTAAAGCACAAGCCAAAAAAATACCGTTAGCTCCAGATGCAAAGTACAACGATGTATTAGTTACTCGTTTTGTGAACAATCTTATGTGGCAAGGTAAAAAAAGTGTAGCATTCACTATTTTTTATGACGCTTTGGATAAGGTATCTAAAATAACCAACGAAGATGGTTATGAAATTTGGAAAAGAGCATTGCAAAATGTTACTCCTGCTGTAGAAGTAAGAAGCCGTAGAATAGGTGGAGCTACTTTTCAAATCCCTTCTGAAGTAAGACCAGATAGAAAAATATCTCTTTCTATGAAATGGTTAATAAGATATAGCCGTGAAAGAAACGGTAAAACAATGGCTGATAAATTAGCTAACGAAATTATTGGAGCTAGTAAAGGTGAAGGCGCCTCTTTTAAAAAGAGAGAAGATACACACCGTATGGCAGAAGCTAATAAAGCTTTCGCTCACTTTAAAGTGTAATATATACTATACGATATATAAAGAAGCCTGGTATTTTACCGGGCTTTTTTTATTCTCCTAATTGTAACTTCCTTTATTCCTACTAATTCTTTGTCGGACTTTTCCGGAAAATATTGCACATTTGCAACCTATTAGGAATAAATTTAAACATAATATATGAAGTTTTTTATCGACACAGCAAACCTTGCTCACATAAGAGAAGCTAATGAATTAGGTATTTTAGATGGGGTTACCACCAATCCATCCTTAATGGCTAAAGAAGGAATTAAAGGAACTGAAAATATACTGAATCACTATAAAACAATCTGTGATATTGTAGATGGAGATATTAGTGCAGAAGTACTTTCACTTGATTTTAAATCAATGGTAGAAGAAGGACAAAAGCTAGCAGCTATTCACCCAAATATAGTAGTTAAAATACCCATGATTAAAGATGGTATTAAAGCTATCAAATGGTTTTCGGACAATGGTATTAAAACCAACTGTACTTTAATATTCTCAGCTGGGCAAGCTTTACTTGCAGCAAAGGCTGGTGCTACTTATATGTCTCCATTCTTAGGAAGAATAGATGATAGTGGTTGGGATGGCGTACAGTTGATAGAACAAATTTCAAATATTTATAGTGTTCAAGGTTTTAGAACACAAATATTAGCGGCTTCCATCCGTAATCCAAATCATATTATCCGTTGTGCCGAAGCAGGTGCTGATGTTTGTACCTGTCCTTTGGATTCTATTCTGGGATTATTAAAACATCCATTAACTGATATCGGTCTGGCAAAGTTTATTGAAGATTCTAAGAAAATGGACTAGCTAAATTTTTACGACTATACTGATAGAGAGCGGTTTTAGACTTGAAACCGCTCTCTCTATTTTAACCATTAGACAGTTAAACCATCAATCTCTTACTTATTATTCGCCACTAAAAAAGCGGCTGCTTTATTGTAAGTATCTATCAGATTTGGGCCTGTCCATCCATGACCTTGCCCAGCATAAGTTACATATTGTTTAATGATACCTGCATTGCCCAATCTTGCATATAAACTATCGCTTTGATGAATTGGCACAGTACTATCCACTGTACCATGAAAAATAATGGTAGGGGGCACCGTTGAATTAACAGCATATAATGGACTACCACTAATATAATTGCTATAGTTTGATGTAGGAGTACCAGACATAAATATCTGTAAAAGTGATGGATAATTTGGGTTGGAAGGGTGGTTGTATAAATCAACCATATCGGTTGGACCAAACAAATCCACCACCGTTTTTATGTTTTGATTATTATTGTACATATAGCCTTTTAATAAAGCCAGTTGTGCTCCTGCACTGGCTCCCATTACTGCCGATTTTGCGTTATCTATCTGATAATAACTGTTCAGATTCATTACAAAGTTTATGGCCGCATTTACATCCGTCATTTGGGTAGGCCATTCATTGGTGCCGGTAAGTGAAGCCAGTCTGTAATTGATATTTACAAATGCATATTGTGGCAATAGCGACTGCATTACAAGTACATTCGAATCAAAATCTTTCTTATCCCCTGCTATCCATGCACCACCATGTATCAGATACAAAACCTTTGTACTATCAATACTTCGGTTTGCAGGTAGGTAGATATCAAATTTTTGAAGTGAATCTGAACCATAAGCTACATCTTTCAACACCAATGCAGTATGTGGATCGGGATATACATTTTGATTACCATTTGATTCATCCGATTTTTTACAAGAAAAAACAACTATTGTCAGTAACACCACTAAAGTGAGTAAATTCTTTGTCCTTATCATCATTGCAAAATAATTATTGGGTAAAAATAAATAATTTTAGTTTAATACATTTCATATAGAGTTTTCCTTATTTTTATCGCAACTAAATACTGCGAAATGGACACACAACCCGAAGTAAATATTTATAATCTTTCCTTTAGTGGCAAAGGAGTTGATTTGTTTAAAATTCAGATTATCAATGCCATTCTTTCTTTCCTTACACTTGGTATATATTATCCGTGGGCAAAGGCTGCTAAGTTGCAATACCTTTATAGTCAGATCATTTTCGAAGATCATCCACTAGCATTTACAGGTACAGGAAAAGAGATGTTTAAAGGATTTATTAAAGCTATTCTATTTATATTCATTGGTTATGGTGTATTCCTATTATTGGTATTCCTGTTTAAAAAACCAATATTAGCTGCATTTTTTATTTACCTTTTTTTATTTGCTATTATCCCTATAGCTATTCATGGCTCCTTTAAATACCGAATGGCAAAAACCGTTTGGCGTGGAATTCGTTTTGGTTACACGGGCACTAAAAAAGAACTATTTCTATTGTTTTTAAAAGGGATATTTTTTACCATCATCACCTTTGGTGTTTATGGCGCCTGGTTTACAATAGAAATAAGAAAATATGTAGTGGGTAATATAAGAATAGGCAATGCTGAATTCCGCTACAAAGGAGATGGTTCCGACTTTTTTGTTTTGAATTTAAAAGGTTATTTTCTAACCCTTTGTACCCTTGGTATTTATTGGTTCTGGTGGCAGAAAGATATTTTTGATTATTATGTAAATAATCTGGAATTATACCAGAATGGTCGTGGCGTAATGTTCCGTTCCAATGCTACCGGTGGTAGTTATGCTGGTTTAATGATTGGTAACTTCTTTATTGTTATACTAACACTTGGTCTTGGTTATTCCTGGGCAGTTTGCAGAACCCTTACTTATGTAGGGCATAATATTACAGCTATAGGCAACTATTCTTTCGATGAATTGCAACAATCTCAGGAAGATTATAGCAATGCAACTGGGGCGGATCTTGCCGACTTCCTCGATTTAGGTTTTGTAATTTAATAAACAGGTTATTGTGAACAGCTTTCAGCAGATTTCTTTTTATAGTGGCAATACTTCCAAACCGTTTGATGTATCGGTAGAAATAGATCGTGGGAATATATATATAATTGATACCGAACAAACGGAGCTACCGCTTTACTTTGCCCTAAAAGAATGTCATTATAATCGTAACAATAATAAAGTATTTGTTTATCTAAATAAACAGTCTACTGCTTACTTGCTTATACAAGAGGATAATCCACATTGGGAAACTATAAGAAAAGAAATAGATCAATACAAAAAGGGCATTACCCATTCCTTGATGCGCCTAAACTGGCTATCGCTATCGGCCATAGTAATAGGATTGTTTGCATTTCTTTACCTCTGTTCTACTTATATAATTCCTACTATTGGAATGAAAGTAATATCGGCAAAACAAGAGACCTCAATGGGCGAGAGTTTATACAATTCCATGATAGAAGAGGAAACGGTAGATTCTGCTTTAACTGTCGAACTGGGAAGGTTTGCAGGTGGTTTGCAGCTTAGTGGTAAGTATAAAATAAAAGTAACAGTCATAAACGATGTTAAGAATCCTAAATTCAACGCATTTGCCATGCCAGGCGGACATATAGTAGTGTATATGAGTCTGCTAGATAAAATGAATACTTCTGGCGAATTGGTGGCTTTGCTCTCCCACGAATCTTCGCATGTAAATTATCGTCATAGCCTTCGTACTATGCTTACCAACTTAAGTTCTTCGGTTTTATTGTCTATAGTTACTAGTGGTATGGGTAGTGGAGGGGCTTTACTAACTAACGCAAATACGTTTAGAATGATGAGCTATAGTCGCAATCTGGAACGAGAAGCCGACGAACAAGGCATGCACCTAATGGTAGATAATAAAATAAATCCTAAAGGCATGAAGATGCTAATGGAATCGTTACAAAAGGCACACGACGATATACCTAGTTCCTTATCCTTCATAAGCTCGCATCCATTAACCAAAGAAAGAATAAAGAATGCCGATCAGTTTGTATCTACCCACGATACTACCAATGTATTAAATGCAGAAAGAGAACAAACCTGGAAGAATATTAAAAACAACTTGATGCAGTAAAATTCTAGTGAATATTAAAATTATTTCCTTAAAAGTCTTTCAATTATACTCCATTGAGGTATAGTAGCCTTAATTTTAAATGATGTTGAAGGCATATAAAATATCTGAATATAGAAGTATTTCCCTAGCCAACTCAAGTGTTTTATTACAGTCCTGTAATTAACTGGTAGAGTGCTGTAGCGCGATACTAGAGACTTTTAGTATTTTATGACAGTGCTAAAGGGAAATCCTTCAAAGCTGAAGTACCTTTTCCCAGAATTGGACTGTTTCTTTTCATTACTGTAGAAAATCGCTAGAGTTATCTGATGGTAAGATTTAGTGCAATTAAAAATTTTGGTATGAGTGTAATGAATAAACAAAAAGCTGTAACATAATAGTAATGACAATTAATAATGCAGTTTGCAATAAAAAATGGAGAAGAAGAATTGGATTGCTCTTGCATAAGAGACACTTTTTTGCTAAAAATTTGTAGTTCACTCACGTCATTATCTGTAGCTGTGATGTAAGTAATTGCATCAAGTAGTTGCAATTACTTAGTTTCGGTATACAAAAATATAATTGGGATTAAATCTTTAATCTATTTTCTAATCCAGTCAGACAACTTTAAAAATATTTATATTGTTATTCAATAATATCAAGAACTTTTGTTATGATCAGCTCAATCGTCTGAAAAGCTTTAATCTGCATATACTATTAGCTAAGGACTTGGACGTAGAAGTTAAATCTTTTTTGAAATACTCAATTATGAATGGTAAACAGATGTCTATAAAAAATATACAAGTGTTTTGAAGTCTATAATCAAGGAAAAAAGAAGACGAATACATCATCCAAGAGAGTTCACTTACTTTATTTAGTATAAGTAGTCATTCAAAATTAAACGGATAATACTTTTTTAAAGTTTAGTTTCAATGAATTTCCTATTTCGTTTAATATCAGTTTTGTTTTGTAGAATAGCGTATCAGTAGTTAAATAAT
>Ga0208259_1000267_pt1 | contig 17459 bp, 16 predicted proteins | sample CryBogCBH22May08_FD_184618 | JGI IMG/M metagenome (GOLD analysis project Ga0208259, IMG submission 184618) | Freshwater microbial communities from Crystal Bog, Wisconsin, USA - CBH22May08 (SPAdes) | ecosystem: Environmental > Aquatic > Freshwater > Lake | place: Crystal Bog, Wisconsin, USA... | reverse complement strand
GTATAATTATAATTATTAACATTATGGCTAATTAATTATTAAAAGGTATTTTACAACAAAATAATTTCTATAAAATTGTGTTGTAACTACGCGATTTTATGCCAAAAGTATTACCAAAACAAAGTGATGGAGAAGTATCAAAAAGCGAGAAGATAGTTTATTCAGTAGTATTCATTATTTTTTGTACTTTCCTGATATTTAAAATATTCTTTTCTACATTCTTCAACTTTTAAAGTACGCTTCTATCGTATTTAAATAAAATAAAATATGCCAATATCATTAACCAATATCAAAACAAAGTTGGATTATCTTCAACTAATCTCCGAAATAGAACAAGATATAGATGCTAAATACATTATGTACTTAAACGACTTAAAAAACACAGATATAGATGAATATTTTGTAAACGCTAATATGGTTTTTAACAACCTGACAGCTTTAAAGGGTTTCATACTTTCGTTATTATTAAAAAATATTAATAGTCATAATAATAAAGGATAAAGACAATAATAGCATGACTATATCTGAATTCATAGATAACTACCAAGTCTTTATAGATGAGATAGAACCCATTGTTTCTGCTGAAATGAAATCAAGGATGATAATGCTTCGTAAATTTGATATAAAGAATCATTTCATTTGTCTATCACTTACTACAATCAGTGAATATGAAGCCAGGGGATTTATATGGTCCTTGTTATTGTTAGAAACCCTATAATCCAAACTGTATAAATAATATACTACTATTAAAGCTTTACATAAAAGTAGTAATACAAATTCAATCAAAAGAAAGTTACGTTCACTATACTAGGCATCCCATATTTCACCTACAAAATATGAAACACAAAAAAGTGTAAGATTAAATACTTCATATTTAAAACAGCCTACTTTAAAGGTTCTTAACCCTGCTGCATTATGGAATACGCAACACGGAGAAAATACTTCCTCCTACACCACATGCAGTATTGTTGCCTACAGGCGTAATAAACCCTTCTACATATACGGACATGTTTCTTCTTACTTTTTTACACAGGCTCAATTTGATTTGCATATTATAGAAATCTTTACTGGAATTAAACATACCTAAATACTGAACATTCTTGCTACTAGAAATAATACCATAAATCCCGTAATCTATATAACAATAACGGCTTATTGAAGTAAACCTTTGAACATTGAATAGAAACTGATTGGGACCATCCCCTCCAAAATAATGACGGTAATTGACTTCAGCTGAAAAATATCCTTTATGCAACAGTGATTTTCTGGCTTTTGCATAGTTTATTAATACATCTATTCCAGGTGCATCGTAGCTGATAGGAATTGGATTAGTACCATGTGATAATGGAATTAATCCAGATATTTTAATGGTAGTAAATTCATCATACAATTTATTGGGTTTGGTATAAGATGCGGAAATTTGGGCATCGCCAAATCCTTTTCTGAAAAGATAGGAACCATTGTATGTTGAGGATTCGTATAAATAAGGAAGGGAAGCCGCAATGTCCAATCTTCTAGTAAAGCCATGGGCAACAAAAAAGGAGGTAAAATGGGAACTGAATATATTATCGGACTTTTTTAAATTATTGTGATTATCAAAGTAATGATCAGAATAAAAATAACTATATGAAAGGCTAAATACAGTCCTACCTTTCCCCACTGGAAAACCAGCATAAGAATAGATAAAGCAAAGGTGAAAGATTGCTATAAAAAGTGTTTGTTTCTTCATTGTTTAATTAGTGCCTGACTGAAACAATATTTTCATCAATCCATAGGTTTTTAAATGAAAGATATTCTTTCGTAGTTTCGTGTCCAATGTTGAGTACATTTATTTCACTCATTTTCTTAGTATTTTCATTTAGTTTATTAAAGGCAGCATAAATACAAGTAGGAGGAGCTATAGGATCGCGGGTTCCTATGGCAAACATACAAGGACATTCGATATTGGACACAAAATTCTGAACATCAAAATAGGACAATACATTGATCAACTGATTCCAGGGAATTTTGGTTTTTGTATAATAAACATAAGGAAACTCGTTAGGTGTTTTAGCACTCGCTATTGCATAGTAATTATAAAAGTCACAGAATACTGGATTCTCTGTTTCACATATAGCAATACGATGATCGAGAGAAGCTGTAATTAACGATAAGGCACCGCCTTGACTCCCCCCCGATAAAAAGACTCTTTTAGTATCTAACCCCATTTGAGAAAGACTAAATATTAAATCCATCGATCTTAAACAATCCATCACTACCCCTCTGTATATAAAATCGTTTTTGGAAGCAATATTAAAAATGCAGAATTCATTTTCTTCGTTTAAATTTTTACCCGCCTTTATAAGATCATTTGTATTTCTAACCAATATACAAAAAATAGCTTGGTCTTCTGCAAAAAATGGTTTCACCTTTTGTTTGTATCCAGGTATTACCACCATTACTGGATAAGAACCAGGAAGCCTTGGGACAGATAGCCAGGAGTGAATGGTAATATTATCTAAAGATTGAAAAGATACATTATACAATTTATGAGTAGGGGTAGATAATTCGTTGCTATATTCCAAAGTATAATTTGGAGCAATAGCATTCAGCTCCTTGCGCGTATCCTGCCAGAATTTATCAAAATCATCAGGCTTATGCAATACTGTTTTAATCAACAATGGTTTATATCCAAATACCGTTTTTATGGTATCATCGTAATCGGTAAGATTCACCTTGGTTACAATATCATAAAAGCCTGGGTTGGTAATTTCAAAGCTCGTATTAATGTTTAAAGAACTTTTAGCATCAATATGTATATCGTATAGTCCACCAAAAAGCTTTTTGTTTTTATCAGTTATTATTTCGTAGGTTAAAGTACCCTCTTGTGGTGTAGAATAAGTATTGTTTATTGTAAACTTATAGTGTACTTTATTACCATTAAATATGCAATCCTTATTGCTGGAAGTTACCTTTACTTTTACAGTACCTATTTTGGGAACATTTTCTTTCAAAGACATTACAGATATCTTTTTTTGAACTGATTCTTTGGACCCTTGAGCTATTAAAAAAATGGGCAAACAAAGTATTGAAGCCATTAAAATCAAAAGCCCGCATGTTGTTTTATTTAACAAAACCATACCTAACAACTATTGCAATTAATTATTATAAACATCAGCATCCATTGTTTATTTGATGCGTTTCTTTCAAGAAGCTGATTTGTATTTGAGGAAGGAAAATAGGTATAAAAAAGACAGCTTTAATAGGGTTTATAAATATTTATATATTAGTTTTATTTGTATAAATACAATTGAATAAATACAAGTAAATATTATAAATAATAATGATTTAGAGATACCATCCTCGCTTATGCTTTCTATTAAAAACCCCGGATAGAAATCCAGGGCGCTTGTGTAATTCCATCAAAATGATGGTAATCTTTAATATATCTATTTTATAAAATCATATGCTACAAACATTTGTAGTTACATAGTTACATAAATAAAGACTACAAAAAATACTTTTAAGAAAAAAAGAGAATAGTTTTAATAAATGCATAAAAAGGGATCAACCAATTGATATTATAACTATTTTAAATTGTATTTATTTATTGATTGGTGTACCAGTATCTCACGTTATGTATTTTGAGTTCAATTTCAAATTTGCATTTGTTCTATTAGCAATTAAGGAAATTGGCTAACTAATATTAAAGTTCGATATTCCATCCAATCTGCTTTACTATAGTCGCACTCTACTTAAGCTTCTTTACAGTTTGTTTTGCATATAGTTCTCCGGTGCATATTAAAAGCCTTGCTAAGCTTTAAGTTGAGCATATAGTTTTATAAGATCAAAGGCTATTTCTTTTATTTTAGATTGGTCTTCTCCTTTAGCTTATTCCATACATCACTACCCAGTTTATTAATCTTGGGTATGGTACCATCCTTACCGGTAAACTTGGATATTTTATGCAGCGAATTTATGTTTACATAGAGTATATCACTATCGCGATAAATAATGCGGACAGCTTCTTGCAAACGGTCATTAATATCCAGCTGCTCTAAGCCACTTTAACGTCCCAAAGTTGCCGCCCAACAATTCATTTTAACCGATGAATGGCATAATTATCAGGTCTAATTATTTTTAAGGCCAATAATAACAGCATTATAGCACTCAACATCTATGGATTAGAAATCCATAGGTTTAATACATTGACTGAAAGTCATTTGACTTTGCTGTGAACAGCATTCAAAACTTTAAACTGAAAGTTCATTTAAATTACTCAAGAATGAAATTCTGATCTGTATTCGGGCCATCCCTGTGATGATCTAAATACTCCTGAATCATTGCGTCTGTTATATTCCCTGTACTCCATGCTCCATAGCCAATACCCCATAAATGACGACCCCAATATCTTCGATTTAATTCTGAAAATTCATCCAACAACATCCTTGCACTTCTTCCCTTCAACCGTTTTACTATATCACTTATTGATAACTTAGGTGGGTAGCTTATATGAAGATGTATATGATCTTTACTAACTACTCCCTTCAATATCCTTATATCTAAACTATCACACACCTGACGTATTAAATCTCTAAATCGTATTTGAACTTCCCCATTTAATACACAATACCGATATTTTGTACTCCAAACAATATGAACATGAAGCTGATGTAAACTGTGTGTCCCTCTACGTATATTTTCCATGTCACAAATTTATTAGATTTGTAGAAACTAAAGTGCATAGCTTTAGCTAACGTATTGTGACCAGTAAAAATTTAAATACAATATATTAATGGTAATCTAAGTATTTATATACTTATTCAAGGATGTGCTATACAAAATCCAGATAAGGGCTAAAATAAATAAGCCCCCGACTAAAGTATACACAGAAAGCATACTGGGAATATAAATATTCTGTTGCAGTAAAAACTTTGAACCTGCAAACTGCAGAAGTCCTATAATGAGAAAAGCAATAGCGGTTATAAGAATATTTGCAGGGAAAAATTGTTTCATCATAAAATGCTTCAATTGCTTTGGTGAGGCACCAAGGGTAAGCAACAATTCAATTTCCGTTTTGCAGGAAGAAATAGTGAGTTGAATGAATAAGGTAAAAATTAGTAAAGCAAATAATAGCATTAACATTCCAGAAATCCAGCTAGCGCTTACTACTACATTTACTACTTTTCGATATTTACTAAAACGGGTTTTATCAGCATCTGTAGATAGATTATGTTGTTTTAAATAATCCACTAGCTGTGGGTTTCCAGGATCTTTAGTACGGATAATTACCCTAGAAGGTTGAGCAGTCTTTTGAGCAGCAAATTTATTATTGGCATAATCCATAAATTCCTGTGGCACTAGTAAGGAGGAAATCCGATCGCTAAAACCTACAACTTTTCCATTGAAAATTAAAGGTGCTTTTCCGGTTTGAATGTTTACTTTAAACACAATCATCTTTACTACATCCTGTGTAAGTCGTGGTAAGTTTTGTGATTGCGAAAACTCAAAGTTGTAAAAGTCGAGAAACATATTTGGTGCAATCATCGGGATAAAAGGGCTTGATTCGTCCCAAGTCCAGTTCTTATCGTTTACATCTATAAAAGAAGCGGGAGCACTCTCGAAAGCAATCTCGGTGTAAAATGGGAAACGATCGCTATTGGTTTGAATAGAAGCCTTATACCTACTAGGAGAAAGTATGCCAACCTCATCCACAAAACCTTGTTGTCTCAGTGTACTGATATCTTCTTTACTAAAGGTGGCATTGTTAATACTTTGATTGTTCAGCACCTTGTTTACGACCAGAAAATTAGCAATACTATCCTGATTGGTTTTACTATGCAGCAGACTGTTATAATCTACTTGTACTTGAATAGCTGCAAGCATCAAAATTAAGGCAACAGATAACCCAAGAATAGCCATCACCCAACGAATACGTCCAGATGCCGTTCTGATTAATTTTTGAAGAAGCAATTGAAGCATAGTTAATTTGTAGTGGGTAGGGTAATGCTGAATACTAGATGCAAACTGCTAGTTACTGGTAAATATTGTAATAATAAGAGTGGTAACATGATAAATGATTACAGCAAAAATAAGGGAACATAGGTAAAGGAAGAATTGGATATTGTTTAATGCATAATGCTGAACACTAATTAGATATAATACCAAAACCGCCTCAGGAATACAAAGGCGGTTTTGGTATTTATTATCAGATTATTTTCCGATAAACTTATGGAATTCTGATTTCAACTCATTAAAGTCTTTTGTAAAAAGATCAAAATGTTCTTTTACATGTCGGTGAGGAATGCGATGTCCGAAATTTGGATGATGTTCTGCTTCCTGAATGTGGTGTTTAATCTCGTGTTTAAGATCGTGAATATTGATTGACTGGATATGGAACTGGTTGTGAAAATGTTCTATACCCTTCAGTACTTCCTGATCAGACTTTCCAGGTGCAAAAACGTACAATTCACTTCTAAGCTCAGCAACTTCTTCTTTTAGTGCTTTTAACTTCCCAACCCATTCTGTACATTCATCAATCAATAGGTGATGTTGTTCTTCGGTAACCATGGCATTTATTATTTAATTAGTGAAACAATCGTTGTTCAGACTCCAAAGTTGAGAAAACTTTTTGAGATAAGAAATGATAAATGTCATAAATTAAAAGTTACCTTAAAAACAATTCTACTACCATCCAAGAACCCAAGCAAAGATTAAAGGTGCTACTATAGTAGCATCGCTCTCCACAATGAATTTTGGTGTATGAATATCCAATTTACCCCAAGTAATTTTTTCGTTTGGAACAGCACCACTATAGCTACCATAAGAGGTAGTACTATCGCTAATCTGACAGAAATAGCTCCAGAATGGAACATCATGCCACTCCAGATCCTGATACATCATAGGAACAACGCAGATAGGAAAATCTCCTGCTATACCACCCCCAATCTGGAAGAAACCTACGCCTTTACCACCACTGTTTGCTCTGTACCATTCGGTAAGGTATACCATGTATTCAATACCACTTTTTACCGTGCTTGCCTTTAGTTCGCTTTTAATCACGTAGCTCGCAAATATGTTTCCGGTAGTACTATCTTCCCAGCCTGGTACTACAATCGGTATATTTCTTTCTGCTGCAGCAACTATCCAGCTATCCTTAGGATCTATCTCGTAGTATTGCTCTAGCTCACCGCTTAATACGGTTTTGTATAAAAATTCATGCGGAAAATATCTTTCTCCTTTCGCTTCCGCATCCATCCATTGTTTCACTAAATGTTTTTGTAAACGACGGAAAGCTTCTTCTTCCGGAATACAGGTATCAGTAACACGGTTGTAATGATTCTCTAATAAATCCCACTCTTCCTGCGGCGTAAGATCGCGATAGTTAGGTACTCTTTTATAATGAGAATGTGCTACCAGATTCATTACATCTTCCTCCAGATTAGCACCTGTACAACTAATAATATCAACTTTTCCCTGACGAATCATTTCAGCAAAAGAAATTCCTAATTCAGCCGTACTCATGGCACCTGCAAGGGTAACCATCATTTTTCCGCCTTCCAGCAAATGGGTTTCATATCCTTTTGCAGCATCTACTAATGCAGCAGAATTAAAATGGCGATAATGCTTTTCTACAAACTGAGAAATGGGACCTTTATTCATAACCTGTTTTTATTGAGGCGGCAAATGTAATACTAATTAGCTATACGATAATGTGCTGGTGAATACAGTACAGGAGGCAGAGTTTAGGAATCAGGAGAATACAAGTTAACTGGTGAAAGGATTTAAAATAGCACATTATCCTGCCAAGGATTTTGATATTTTATTCTTCTATGGTGGATAACATTAAATTTGCATTTTCAAACTTCCTAATATTTTAAGAAATTCCGCCAAAGGATTGCAGATTAACCAGCATCAAAATGTTATGTGTAAGAAGTTGTTGACTTTATTCTTTTTAGTAATTTTATTAGCAGGGAAAATTTCTGCCGAAGCTAACATTACAATAAAGATTCACTTCACTTTCAAAGGCAAACCATTAGTATTCAGAGACTCTTGCTATATTACTCCATCAGGCGACACGGTAATAATAGATATGTGTAAAATGTATTTAACCAATTTCAGGTTTATCAATCAACATATAGAAATATATAAAGAGAATTATAGCTATCATTTCATTAATCCTATTAAACACAGAGATTCCATTATTTTGAGGGACATAAAAGGTAAGTTTGATGAACTGGAGTTTTGTATAGGAGTAGACAGTTTAACAAACACTATGGGTGTATTAACCGGCGATCTAGATCCGGTGTTTGCTATGTACTGGGCCTGGAACAGTGGTTACATCAATGCTAAAATAGAAGGCACTTCCAACCAGTGCAACACCCCCCAAAATAGATTCGAATATCATATAGGGGGGTATCTAGCACCTTATCAGTCCATTCAGAAAATAACCATTCCTGTATCCGGCAATGAAATACATAATAATGTACTGGTATTAAATGCTGATTTATCTAAATGGTTTAAAGATATATCCCTCAGTAAAGAACCCAGTATTACCGTTCCTTCTACAAAGGCGGTGACGATGGCACAGCATTATGCAAACATGTTTTCAATTGCTTTGTAAATGAGTTTATCAAAAACGCTTCTTGGATTGATTTCAATTATTACCTTTTCAATAATGATGGTATCCTTTGCAGTAAAACAAAAAGATGATGGTGAAGTAACTTTTATCATTCCTAAAGGATGGCCAAAACCAGCTTACGATTTTAAAAAGAATCCTGTTACACAGGAAGGATTTAAACTGGGACGAAAGTTGTTTTTCGATCCTGTTCTTTCCCGTGATAGCAGTATCTCCTGCAATTCCTGTCACACTCAATTCAGTGCTTTTACCCATGTAGATCATTCGGTAAGTCATGGTATAAATGGATTAAAAGGAACCAGAAATTCATCTACCATTTTCAATATGGCCTGGAATACTTCTTTTATGTGGGATGGCAGGGTAAAGACACTGGAAGAACAACCTATAAATCCAATTACCAATCCAGTAGAGATGAATAATACTATGGAAAACATCGTAATTAAACTAAACCAATCCAGCACCTACAAAGAAGACTTTAATAAGGCTTTTGGCAAGGGAACTATTACCAGTCAGAAAGTGTTGAAAGCATTAGCAGAGTTTTTGGTTTCACTGGAATCTTATACATCAAAATACGATAAAGTAATTGTTCTGAAAAGTAAAGACATCTACTTTACAGAAGATGAAAAAGAGGGGTTGCAAATATTCCGTAATCATTGTGCGCAATGCCATAAAGAACCATTGTTTACGGATTATCGTTTTAAAAATATTGGCTTGAAAGTAATCCCAGCATATCTGGATTATGGTAGGATGTTGATAACCCACGACCCTAAAGATTCTTTACTTTTTAAAATTCCTTCATTAAGGAATGTGGCAGCATCATATCCATATATGCACGATGGAAGATTTAATACACTGGAAGAAGTAATAGATCACTACAGATCAGGGATAATACAAAGCCCCACATTGGCTCCAGAATTAAGTGAGCCTTTGAATATTAATAATAAACAAAAGGAACAATTAATAGCCTTTTTGAATACTCTTACCGATGATAAATTCTTGTATGATATAAGATTCAGAAACTGGGCAAGATAGTTATTCTCTCTTGCCCTTACCTCCTATCTTTTTAAAGCAACATTCTCAACGGCTCTTCCAGGAACGATTTCAATGTTTGTAAGAACGCAGCACCTGTAGCACCATCTACCACTCTATGATCGCAACTTAAAGTTACTTTCATGACATTACCAGGAACTACTGCACCATTCTTAACCACTGGCTCCTGAGAAATACCACCTACTGCTAAAATACAAGCATCTGGTGGATTAATGATAGCCGTAAACTCGTCTATACCAAACATACCCAGATTAGAGATAGTGAAAGTGCTTCCTTCCCAATCTGCAGGTTGAAGTTTTTTATCTTTAGCCTTCTGTGCAAAGTCTTTTACCTGTGCACCTATCTGACTTAAGCTTAAGGAATCAGCAAAACGTACTACTGGTACCAGCAAACCTTCTTCTACCGCAACAGCCACTCCAATATTTACATGGTGATTGTAACGGATTTTATCGCCCAGCCAGCTACTATTTACTTTAGGATGTTGTTTTAAAGCAAGAGAAGTTGCTTTCAGTACCATATCATTGAAACTGATTTTCACTTTTGCATTTTCGTTCAGTTTCACTCTTGCTGTTACCGCTGCATCCATATTGATGCTCATGGTAAGATAGAAATGAGGAGCAGTAAATAAGCTCTCACTCAATCTGCGTGCAATTGTTTTACGCATTTGCGATACAGGCACTTCTTCGTACGATTCTACACCTGTTGCAACTACTACTGGAGCAGCAGCGGCCTTTGCAGGAGCCTGAGCAGCAGGAGCAGTGGCAGTAGGAGTATAGCTATCTACATCTGCCTTGGTAATTCTGCCATTATCGCCAGTTCCTTTTACGTATTTTAAATCGATGCCTTTATCTGCAGCCAATTTCTTAGCAAGCGGAGAGGCCAGAATTCTACCATCGTTTACTACTGCTACTTCAGCCACAGTAGGAGCAGCGGCAACTGGTGTAGCCGCTTGTACTGCAGGCGCAGCCGGTGCAGCAACAGGAGCGGAAGCTACAGTAGCACCACCTTTAGAAGCAGCTATAATAGCGTCGATATTCATTCCTGCAGGTCCTATTATACAAAGGAGGTCGTTTACCTGAATTTTTTCTCCAGCGCTAGCTCCTTGATATAATAAAACACCATCTTTATAACTTTCCAGTTCCATAGTGGCTTTATCGGTTTCGATATCTGCCAGTACATCCCCTTTCTTAACGGCATCGCCAATGTTTTTCTGCCATGCAGCTATAACACCTTCGGTCATGGTATCGCTTAAGCGAGGCATTAATACCACTTCTTCCATAGTAGAAAGATCCAAAGCAGCAGTTGCTGCCGGAGCAGCTGCAACAGGAGCAGCTTCAACCACAGCAGGGGTAGCCGCCGGAGCAGCAGGAGTCGCTGAACCACCATTCAGTAGTCCGCTGATATCTTCACCTGCCTGTCCTATAATACAAAGTAAATCGTTCACTTGTAGTTTTCCGCCATTGCTGGTTCCTACATGTAGAAGGGTACCATTCTGGTAACTTTCCAACTCCATGGTAGCTTTATCGGTTTCAATTTCGGCAAGAACATCGCCTTTTTTTACAGTATCTCCTACGTTTTTATGCCATGCTGCAATTACTCCTTCGGTCATCGTATCGCTTAAGCGAGGCATTAAAATTACTTCTGCCATAATCTTGGTTGTGCTTTATAATTGAGCCGTGAAATTAATATAAATTCCCTAAGTGGATAGTAATGTTTTCTTAAAACATAAATTTTGAACTATTTAAAGGGCATTTTATGGGAATTTGTTCAATGATATAAGTGTTTTATGGTTCTATTTACGGATTAGCTGATTAACAAATTAATAAATTAGAATACCAATACAAAACCGCAGAGAAAGGATGAATGGAGAACACCAATACACTATAAGTATATAATTTCTCCATTATCTCATTTATCTGCGGTCGATGTATTTTAACCGAAAATCAGCTAATCCGCTATTCTGTATTTGTATTTAATTATCACATCAGCACATCATCAAATTATCACATTAGCCTACTGTCCCTGTGCTAAACTATAAGACGGTTTATCTCCCCACATTTTCAGTAATTCTAAGCTGCAGATTTTGAAATCCCCACTCAAACTTACATATAAACCTATTATGTCCTGCTGATTTAAAGGCTCACCATCAATGCTTTCGAAACGGGCATTATATTGATTTACAAGATTAGTAAACTTACTTCCCGAAGGCCAAACCTGCGTACCACGGTTACTGATATTAACCAGTTTGAACTTCACACCTGCATGACGAAGACATTTCATAGCCAGCTGATCCGGTTGTACATTACTTTCAATAAACATATCAACCCCTACAATCTTTTCTACAATTGGGTCATGACTTTCCATCATGGCATTATTGTCCAGACTCACCACCGTGCAGGAAGTTTCGAAATCTACATTTTCTATTCTTGGGTTATGCGCCGGCTTTTTGCCAAAGTTGTTAATGATGGCTTGAGCAAACTCAGTTGTACTAAGGTTTGGTATCGATTTATCACCAAAGTCTCCGGTATGAACACCACTTTCTAAAGTGTATAACAAGGAGTTTTCAATATTGCTTGCAGCTTCCATCAATCCAAGATGTTGCAACATACCAATACCACTTAATAAAAGTGCCGTTGGATTAGCCAGGTTTTTACCGGCAATATCCGGTGCCGTACCATGTACCGCTTCGAAGATAGAAATATGATCGCCTACATTGGCACTAGGAGCGAATCCTAATCCACCAATAAGACCAGCACAAAGATCAGAAACAATATCCCCTTGCAGGTTGGTAAGAACCACCACATCGAAAAGGTCCGGACGGGTAACCAGTTTCATACATAAATCATCCACTATTACATCGTCGGCTTTCAGTTCGGGATACTCCTTTGCTATTTCGTAGAATACTTCGAGGAACAATCCATCGGTAATCTTCATGATATTCGCCTTATGACCACAGGTAATACGCTTGGTACCTTTCTTTTTAGCCATTTCGAAAGCATAACGAATAACCTGCGCACTACCCGGACGGGTAATAAAACGACGGCTAAGTGCCACATCATGTGTAAGCATATGTTCTATACCACCATAAGTATCTTCAATATTTTCACGAACAATAGTGATGTCTATAGGAATGCCTGCTTTACTAAATACAGTATCTACACCATGAAGGGTTTGAAAAGTTCTCTTGTTAGCATAAGTATTCCATGTTTTACGGGCAGTAACGTTGATGCTTTTTACCCCTTTACCTTTTGGCGTTTCCATTGGGCCCTTAAAAAGGATACCCAGGTTTTCAATGGTTTCCTGTGCTTGAGTGGTCATACCATTATTGTAGCCTTTATCAAACACCCATTTCCCCATGTCTACAAAGTCGTATTCAAGAGGCACCTTAGCGGCATTGAAAATAGTTAATACTGCGTCCATTATCTCCGGACCAATTCCATCGCCTTTTGCTACGGCTATTTTGTTCATGATTTATGTTATTTTGGGATTGCGGTAAAAATAGGGAAAGGACTGCTACAGCCGTATGTTTTAGAATTAAAAATTTATGAAAACGATTTAAATCAATTAAATGACGACAAAAAGTAATTTAAAATTATTTTCTACCTCTTATTTATTCTCCTTTAATGTTTGCAACATCTGCTGTGCAACCAGTAAGTTGCCTTTATCATTCAGGTGAACTCTATCTAGCGTTAGTATTCCTTTCTCCAGATTCTTTGGGTTGTTCTCCTGTAAGTATTTTACAAAAGCATTTCTAAGATCACAAACAGGAATAGATTGTTTCTTAGCCATATTCTTAATGATATTACTATACATATTTAATTCGCCATCCTGCTGATTGCTATAATCATTTCTTTCGCCAATAACGGTTGGAGTACAAACAATTACCTTAATGTTTTTGTCAGTTAGTTTCTTTATAATTGCTTTATAGAAAACTTCATATTTATCAGGGTCAGTACCAGTGCCATGTGTCACTTTATGCCATATATCATTGATGCCTATGTAGATAAAAACAATATCCGGGTTTTTTGCAATTACATCAGAATCCATTCTAAGGTACAAGTCGTATACTTTGTTGCCACCAATGCCTGCACCTTCCAGTTGGTAATCAGTAACACCATCTTTTTTCAATAAAGTATCCAACTGTGGAATATAGCCGCCGGGTTTAATACCCAGTTGGGTAATAGAATCACCAAAGAAAATTATTTTCTTCTTTTTTTCTGGTTTAATAAACGACATCAACATAACTGTAATGATAAATGATACAAATAGTTTAAATACAATTTTATAGTGGAACATATAATCACAATTTTCCACAATAATAATTATAGTATTTGTATTACCATAATTCAAAACAAAAAAGCCTCCGGTATTTAAACTCCGGAGGCTCTTAAATAATTATTCACTGCTTATAAAAACTCAAAAAAATCAGCAGATGCTCTTCTTACTTTTTTAGCATTTGCCAGGTAGTCGTTTGCTGCATCTTTTTTGCCTAAAGCTAAAATAACAGTCGATGCTAAACCCTTTGCTTTCAGTCCTAATATTTCATCAACAGCTGCAGGATTAAAACCTTCCATTGGTGTACTATCCACGCCAACTTCAGCTGCTGCAACCAATCCAAAACCAAGCGCAATATAAGCTTGCTTCTTAGCCCATGCAATAGTATCATCAATAGAGAGATTCTTTAAATGACCAAGAATCATTTGTTTAAAATCATTCAACGATTCTACTGGCACAGAACGGGTATCGGCAATGTTCTGAATGTATCTTTCAGTCAATGCTTCATAACCTTCTGTATATACTGCGAATACAAGAATCTGCGATCCATCAGTAATCTGAGACTGACCATAGCAGGCAGCTTTAATGCTTGCTTTTACTGCATCACTTTCCAATACCAGTACCTTCAATGGTTGTAAACCCAATGAAGTAGGGGTTAATCTGATTGCTTCTAAAATAGTTTTTAATTCCTCAGCGGAAATTTTCTCACCGGTCATTTTCTTAGTGGCATATCTAATGCCCAATTTGTCGATAAATGTGCTCATGTATTTGTTGTTTTATATTTTATATAAATTTAATCAATTCAGTATAACATTAAACTGAACTAAATTGTTCTGCAAATGTAATTTCCTAACCCTTTTTAAAAACTGTTAATATTAAAACATCACAATAATTTGACATAAGTATGAAATAAAAAAGCACCATCTTTTAAAAGATAGTGCCTTTAAATATGTTTAATTCTGTTGTCTATTTTATTACCACCTTTTCGCTGTAGCTGGTATTTTCATTCTGAATACGTAAGTAATAAATACCCTTTGGAAGATTCGTTACATCAAAAGAATAACTGATGGTAGGTTGAATATTCTTTTGGGTTAATACTACCTTACCCAATCCATCAATAATACTGGCTGTAAAATTATTTTCGGCAATCGGGTTAATAAACAGGAACAAATAATTGTTGGTAGGATTAGGATACAGCTTTATACTGATAGTCTCCTTTCTATTAATATGTACCAGATTGGAATAGGTATAAGAGCCATTTTTATCAACTTGTTTAAAACGATAATATCCTTGCTCCAAAGGCTTATTATCTATAAACTGATAACTGTGCTGATCAGCCATATTCCCAACAGTAGTTACGGTACCAATCTTTTCAAAGTTTGTTTCATCAACCGATCTTTCAATTTCAAAATAAGCATTGTCAATTTCGTTGTTTACAGTCCAGTCAAGTCTGTTATATTCACGCTGTGCCTTGCCGGTAAAACTAATAATATTCACTGGTACTCCAGTAGAAGGAACGTAAGTTGTAACTGTTTCGGTAATAGTAGTATGTCCGGAAGTTGGCCCTATACTGCCTGCAGGTACTACTCCATAATAACTACCATAGAATGTATATGGATACTCCGGAGTAAGAGTACTATCAATTGTTACAAAATAGGCATAAGTACCATTAGGATATTCGGGTGTTTTACAATAGCGCCCATTTCTTGCATCAAGATCCCCATAGCTTGCGGTATAAACATAATCTTCCTGAAAAGCACCCAAAGGATAGGAAGAAGAAATAGCTGGTCCTGCCGACGAAGCAGTAGCGCCACTTGGCAATGTAGTACGGGCAGTGATATTTCTTAAATGATAGCCTGTTCGTATTCTTCTTATTTTGCTACTGGCATTCATACTATCGCTGTACCCGTATGCTCCATATACCGGATAACCATCAAAAGCATATCCTATAATTGGAGAGTGGTGAGTACTATCATTAATATTGTATAAACACTTTGGACTCACATGATGATGGTATTCTCCCTGCTGCTGCGGATGACCAAGGCAATTATCGAAACCATTGGTAACAGTTCCAAATTTATCGCCTTCCCAGTAGTATGCATTTCTATTCCATACCCCTGCATTATTATAGCTCATAGCATCGCTTACATTAAATATCGATACGCCATTGGTCCATACCCCCGTATGTCCATTCCCTACGGTAGTTGCAGTACCGCTGTTCTTAGCAGGATTGCGTGGAATCTTATATACAAAGTTCTGATTACTGGGTGTATTAGGATTGCCGTTCCATGGGCCAATACTATAGCCAGGTATACAGGTACAACTGATATAAACATAATTAGTGGAATATTGTACTTGTTGCACGTTCGATTTTATACCACCATAGCCGGTAGCTCCGGTAGTATTTACCACCCACGATGTAACTGCAGAACCTTGAGCAAATAGGGTAGGTATGTGCAATACCATAGCCAATACTAATTGTACTAATTTCTTCTGCATAAAGAATAATTTTAATAATAGACGAGGCAATATAATAAAACCTTTGGAAGATGTATGGTTTTAAGGTTCAGGTTGTTTAAAAGGTTTGCGGTATTCAATAATTAGAGTAAGCTGATTAAAATAGATACCTGACTACTATCTACTCCTTGTTAAATTAAAACCTGAACCTTAAAACAAAATAGCCCGAAGATTGCTCCACGGGCTATTATTTATTTACTTTTTTAAATAGTATTAAGCTTTTACTACTAAGCGTTTACGCTTTGCACTTACTCCTGCACCAGCAGCCAGCAGTATTAAACTCAGACCACCATCAAAAGGTACTGCATTATCCTGCGGTACTGGTGTGCCTCCTGGAGAACCAGGACCACCAGGAGTACCCGAACCACCACCTATTCCGCCACCAGGACCAACCTGTGCATGTACACTTACCATTGCAAACAGTATTATCATAAATACAATTGCTGCTTTTACTATATAGTTTACTCTTTTCATAGTTATATTCTTTCTTAATTATTAATTCTTAATTATCAATTCAGTGTTATAAGTGCCCGCCTTTCCTACTACTTGTACAGTATATACAGCAGCAGATAATCCTTTAGTTGGAATAGTTTTTGTAGCAGTACCTATCTCATTGCTGATTGTACTACTCATTACTTCTACTCCAAGGCTATTTATTACTCTTACTGTATAAGTCCCTTTTTCTAGATTACTCAACTGCAAGTTGAATTTGCTGTTGGAAGCTGGATTTGGATAGATAGAAACAGCACCTTTTACAATTATAGGATTAACCTTAGCAGCTTTAAATACAATACTAAATCTGCCTTCATAAGAAGTTGCATCATTAGTAGGTATAAAGTTGATTCCTTCAGCAGCAGGTGAAATTGTATTCAGCAGATTATCTTTAATAAATACTGCTAAGCCATTGGTTGTAAACTGAGCGGCATCTACTTGTAACTGATAACTTGTTCCTGCTACTAATTGACTAAGATTTAATGCAATTTCCTCCTTTTCTGAAGGT
>Ga0208259_1000266_pt1 | contig 17474 bp, 14 predicted proteins | sample CryBogCBH22May08_FD_184618 | JGI IMG/M metagenome (GOLD analysis project Ga0208259, IMG submission 184618) | Freshwater microbial communities from Crystal Bog, Wisconsin, USA - CBH22May08 (SPAdes) | ecosystem: Environmental > Aquatic > Freshwater > Lake | place: Crystal Bog, Wisconsin, USA... | reverse complement strand
AGATTTACCATTGCGTGTAAACAATCCAAATCTGCTCTCATCTTGAAAGTATATATTAAAACTTTCGTAATGGTCTTTATGCTGGGTTACAATAGTTTCAAGTGTGGTATCTATTGTTTTTTAAAATCTTCAACAGCTACTGCACCTTTCTTTATATGACTTTTTCGGGCAACTTTTAATGATGCATTAAGCGTTACAGTAGCGTGATGATGTACTACTCTATATGATACGGTTGGTAAATGATTCTCTTGTAACCACTGCTGTAATGCTATATAGCTAGTGAATCCAGATATGGGAGACGATAATTGCTCTTTAATTACAGTGCTGATATCAGGCGTTATAATACCATTGCTTTTATTCTTGCCTTTCTCATAACTCAGCAGTAGATCTATCCCGCCTTCCAAATAGTCGTTTTTCCACCGTTGTATTGCTCTAGGACCAACTAAAAGATGATTGCATAATACTTTAGTAGAATCTGTAACACCTGACTTTATCAAATAAAGCATTTGTATTCTGCTATGTAAATGGACAGGATGTTTATGAAAGAGGCGTTTTAAATATTGTAAATCCTCTGTAACCGATAACTTGATTTTAGAAGCCATGAATAATTAACGTACTTATCAGCTATTTATTATGTGATTTGGTATAATTCGCCTAACTGGACAGCCAGTATAAGAGGCATATGTTGATAGAGGTTACAGGGGAAGTTCTCAATATAAAGAAACCAAAATCTGCATTCCTAAACCGAATAAAAACATCACAAAAACACAAAGAAAAAAGCATAGTAAAAGAGCTGCAATAGAACCCATTATAGGACACTTAAAAAAGGACTGTAGAATATGTAGAAATTATATTAAAGATATAATTGAAGATAACATGAACATTATTTTAGCTGCTATAGGAATGAACTTTAAACGAGTCATTAACCTCTTGATTAAAGAGGCAATTTTCTGTTGGAAACTCATCTACATTTTTTATCTGAATGTTTTGGGGCATTTTTATACCCAAAACTTAAAAAGGTTTTTTTGAGGGACGACTGATTAGTAAAAAAGCGGATTGGAAAAAATTTTTTATACTTTCTTCAATCCGTTAATTCGTTAATAGATAATTTAATAATGACTATAGTCCCAGTAGCATTTTCACAGGGTCCTTTCCTGCTAGTAAAAGTTCTGGATTTTCTAAAATATCTTTAACTCTTACTAAGAAGCTTACGCTTTCTCTACCATCAATAATACGGTGATCGTAGCTTAATGCTAAGTACATCATTGGTCTGATTTCTACCTTACCATTAATAGCCATAGGACGCTCCTGAATCTTATGCATTCCCAGAATTGCACTCTGTGGAATATTGATAATTGGGGTACTCATAAGACTACCAAAAACGCCTCCATTGGTAATGGTGAAAGTACCACCAGTAAGTTCCTCGGAAGTAAGTTTACTATCACGTGCCTTACCTGCCAGTTCTACTACTTTCTTTTCTACATCGGCCATACTCAGACTTTCCACATTACGAATAACCGGTACGGTCAAACCTCTTGGCGTACTTACAGCAATACTGATATCGGCATAATCATGGTATACTAATTCATCTCCGTCTATATAAGCGTTCACAGTAGGCCATTCGCTCAATGCAATTGCACAAGCCTTAGTAAAGAAACTCATGAAGCCAAGGTTTACACCATGCAGCTCTTTAAATTTATCTTTATGTTTCGCTCTGGTAGCCATTATTGCCGTCATATCTACTTCATTAAAAGTAGTTAGCATAGCAGTAGTATTCTTTGATTCTACCAGTCTTCTGCTAATGGTTTTACGAAGATTGCTCATCTTCTCATTGCGAACATTTCTACTGAATAATTCAGTACCAGCAAAAGCCATTTTACCTGGATTAGATAAGGCTTCCAGTACATCCTGCTTTACTATTTTACCCCCAAATCCTGAAGGCGTAATAGCTGTTACATCTACTTTTTTATCGGCAATGATTGCACTTGCAACAGGGGTAGATTTAATATCGTTTGGAACAGCAGTAACCGGAGCTGCTGTAACTGGTTTATCAGCAGGTTTTTCTGCTTTAACTTCTGCTACAGGAGAAGCTGGTTTTTCGGCAGTTTCATCTAATTGAGCAAATACTGCACCAATTAAAACAGTATCGCCTTCTGCTGCTAAAGTGGTTAATACGCCCGATTGTTCTGCGTTTACTTCGAAGGTTGCTTTTTCGCTTTCCAGTTCAGCAATTACTTCATCTCTTTCTACGTAAGAGCCAGTTTTTTTAGTCCATTTTAGTAATGTAACTTCTGATATAGATTCTCCGACTGTAGGAACTTTTACTTCTATCATAACGGTTGCCTGAAATTATGTTGATTATATTATTTTGTTTGTTTATACGCTGAATGCAGTATCAATGATTTCCTTTTGTTCTATTGCATGAACTTTTGCAAAACCAGTAGCAGTTGCAGCACTTGCATTACGACTGATAATACCAAAGTTAAAGCCTTTAAGATTCATTTTTAGGAAACTTGCAGCACCCATATTCAATGGTTCTTCCTGTACCCAGAACCAGGTAGCTTTACTATACTTTTTATGCAATGCATCAAGTTGCTTCTGAGGTAATGGATACAATTGTTCTATTCTGATAATTGCTATATCGTTTCTGCCTTCTTTTTGTTGTTTCTCGGCCAACTCGAAATATAGTTTACCACTACAGAACAATACTTTTTTAATCAACGAAGCATCCTGATTAGTAGGATCATCGATCACTTCTTTAAATCCACCATTGGTAAACTCGTCGATATGACTATATGTACCTGCATAACGTAAGTAAGCTTTTGGGGAGAAGTTGATCATTGGCTTTCTAAACTGCCATGTCAACTGACGACGCATAGCATGGAAAAGGTTGGCAGAAGAAGTAATATTAGTAACCACCATATTCAACTCTGCACACATCTGCAAGTAACGCTCCAGACGGGCGCTACTATGTTCCGGCCCTTGTCCTTCATAGCCATGTGGCAATAGCATAACCAGTCCGTTCATTCTATTCCATTTTTGTTCACCAGCAGAAATAAACTGATCAATCATAGTTTGTGCTCCATTGCTGAAATCACCAAATTGCGCTTCCCATATTACGAGTGCATTAGGATTGGCAAGACCATAGCCATACTCAAAACCAAGTACACCATATTCACTTAATAATGAATTATATATTCTGAACTTTTCCTGATTATCAGACAGGCCCTTTAAACGGTTATACCCTTTATTTGTTTCTTCATCTCTAACAACGGCATGACGGTGAGAGAAAGTTCCTCTCTTTACATCCTGTCCGCTCATACGAACAATGTTACCTTCCACAAGGATAGAGGCATAAGCCAGTAATTCTCCGGTAGCCCAATCCACTTTATTTTCTACTTCCATCAACTTTGTTTTTTCATGAAACAATTTCTCTACTTTCTTCAAAGGTTTGAAGTCGGCAGGAAGGGTCATGATACCTTTAAATAAAGTGCGAATTTTCTCTTCTGAAATTGCAGTAACAGGAGAAGCATCAAAATCTTCAGTAGTAGCTCTTCTCAAGTTCTTCCATGCAATTTCTGGTGCCTGATATTTGTAGGGAAGTGGATTTTGTTTTACTCCATCCAGACGTTCCTGTAAATCTGCCCAGAATTTCTTTTCCATTTCCTTTGCCAGATCTTTAGCATCACTTTCACCATTCTGCAAAAGGAAGTTGGTATATACTTCTCTTGGATTCTGGTGTTTATCAATTAAAGAATACAGCTTTGGCTGGGTATATTTAGGATCATCGCCCTCATTGTGTCCATGGCGACGATAACAAACCATATCGATAAAAATATCGGAGTTAAATTTCTGTCTGTAACGAGCAGCAATCTCGGCACATTTTACAGCGGCTTCGGCATCATCACCGTTTACATGTAGTACAGGAGCCTGCACCATTGCGGCTACCGAAGTACAATAATCGGCAGTACGTGCATCATCGAAATCGGTAGTAAACCCAATCTGATTATTAATTACATAGTGAATTGTTCCACCATTATAATAGCCTTTAAGGCCCGACATCTGTAGTATTTCGTAAACAATACCCTGTCCAGCAACAGAAGCATCGCCATGAATAAGTATTGGTAATATTTTATCGAAATCACTTTTATATAAAACATCTGCTTTAGCTCTTGCAAAACCAAGTACCACAGGATCAACCGCTTCAAGGTGTGAAGGGTTTGGCATTAGTTTTACGCTGATTTCTTTTCCTGATGGCGTATTTAAATGACTACCATATCCCATGTGATATTTCACATCGCCACTTCCCATTGTCTGATCAAGTTTGGCAGTACCTTCAAATTCACTGAATATCTGCTCGTAAGTCTTACCAAGAATATTCGCCAGTACATTTAATCTTCCTCTGTGTGCCATACCAATTACTACTTCCTGTACATCACTATCAGCAGCAGAATTAATCATAGCATCAAGGGCAGCAATTGTAGTTTCGCCGCCTTCGAGTGAGAATCTTTTTTGTCCAACATATTTAGTATGTAAGAACTTCTCGAAAAGAACTCCCTGATTCAGTTTGTCAAGAATTCTTTTTCTTTTTTCAAGAGAGAAAGTATGGAAGAATTCAGATTCTATTTCATTGGTTAACCAATCAATCTTTTCCTGACTGGTGATATAGGTAAATTCTATACTAAAATTAGCAGCATAACACTTCACCAGATGATCCAGTATCTTCTCTAAAGTAGTATTACCCAATCCAACAAAATTACCCGCATAAAAACTGGTATTTAAGTCAGCATCCGTTAATCCGAAGTAAGACAGATCAAGGTTTGCTCCTCTATCTTTTCTTTCTCTGATAGGATTGGTTTTAGCAATCAGATGTCCTTTGTTACGGTATGCCTGAATTAGTCTTAAAACTCCTAATTCTTTTACAAGGTTTGTATCCGCACTGGCTCCAGGAGAAACAGTACCAGAGGCAACATTATTGGAAACGGCAAAGTCGAAACCTTCAAAAAACTTTTTTAAATCAGGATCAACAGTAGATGAGTCCTTAATAAATTCCTGGTATAAACTCTCAATATATGCTGGATGAGAGTTTGTAATAAATGAAAAATCCTTCATCGTTCGGTTATAATTGTTCTTGCTTATTATTGGATTGCGAATATCGTACTTTTACCTATTCAGCCTTAAAAAGATTTATTTAAATCAAATAAAGGTTTTCGTAACAAATATTATTTTAACCCTGAATTTAGCTCCATTCAATATTAATTTCAACTCCTGACTCATCAGGTCTACTAAATATTTTGAAATTTTAACACTCCTGAAAATTAAATATTCAAGACGTAGATTTGTGAGTTTCTGTATGCAAAAGGCCTATTTTTTTTGTTAGAATCACTTAAAGAAGTGTGAAAAAAAACTTTTTTAAAAATATTTTTCCTCAAGTAGTTCAATACCACTACTTTTGCTGTCCTCAAAATGGAGATATATGGCAAATCATAAAGCTACAAAGAAAGATACAAGACAAGCTGCAAAACGTAGAGATAGAAATAGATATTACGGTAAAACAACCCGTAATGCAATTCGTGATCTTAAAGTATTAGACACTCAGGCAGCCTATGGTGAGAAATTACCTTCGGTTGAATCTATGATTGACAAATTAGCAAAACGTGGAATTATCCATAAAAATAAAGCTGCAAATCTTAAAAGCAAACTTGCTAAGAGAAAGGTAGCCTAATAAACTATTTTTATTCAAAAAGCCATTTACATAAACTGTAAATGGCTTTTTTTGTTCCTTTGATAAACAGAATCACCTTCGGGTATTACTTTGCAACACTTATGGCAAATAATAATCAATTTATAGCAGAAAGGTTACTTCAGATAGATGCAGTAAAATTAAACGTTGAAAATCCTTATACCTGGGCAAGTGGATGGAAAAGTCCTATATATTGTGATAACAGAAAAATACTTTCTTACCCTACTATCCGAGATCATATTAAGAGCGAACTATCGAATTTGATATTTGATAAATTCCCTGATACTGAATTAATTGCAGGGGTAGCGACTGCAGGAATAGCCTGGGGAGCCTTAGTTGCCGATCAGTTAAAACTTCCTTTTATTTATGTAAGACCTACTCCTAAAGAACATGGATTGGGTAATCAGATTGAAGGGCAATGTATTCCAAAACAAAAAACGATCATTATTGAAGACCTTATTTCTACCGGAAAGAGCTCTATAAAAGTAGTGGATGCCCTGAAACAAAAGGAACTTGAAATACTGGGTATTGTTTCCATATTTAATTACGGATTTAAGGAAGCTGTAAGTGCTTTTGACGCTGCAGGTGTTCCTCAACATTCCCTTTGTAATTATGAACAACTTGTAAAAACAGCTATTGAAAAAAACATTATCTCCGAAAAAGTGTTAGACAATCTTATCTCCTGGAGAGAAAATCCATCAGTCTGGGGTAAATAATATTATAACAAGATTACAAATAAAATTTCATGTTTCGAAAGATTTCTATTGCAATTTTTGCCACTATATTAGTAGCTAGTTGTTCTCCGAACAATGTAACTATAGAAAATGGTTATGAAAAGTACTTTACACAAAATGGAGTACGAGGTACTTTCGCAATTTATAATAATGGTCAGAGCAATTTTATTATTTATAATCTGAACAGATATAAGGATTCTGCTTACTCACCAGCTTTCACTTTTAATACTTTAAATTCATTAATAGGATTACAAAAGGGCATTATACCAAATGAAAATAAAATTGTTGCTCAGGATTCTATTGATAAAGCTTCCAATCAGATTTATTCTGGCATTTCTCTGGATAGCGCTTTAAAGAGCGCTTCTAACCCATACTTCAGTAGCTTATCAAGGGCTATTGGAGAAAAAGAAATGAAGTACTGGATTGACAGTATTAAATATGGCAATAAAACTATAAAGAATATTGATTCTTTCTGGATGAATAACTCTTTGAAAATTACTCCCGATGAAGCACTTGGATTTATAGAAAAAGTTTATTTTAATCAACTTCCATTTCAGAAAAGAGTTCAGAATATTGTAAAGAAGACACTTGTAAAGGAGTCTAATGCAAATTACCAACTAGCCTATCAGACAGGAACTACTATGAGCGAAAAGCATCAACAAATAGGCTGGATAGTGGGCTGGATAGAAGAAAATAAGCATCCTTATTTCTTTGTAATAAACACAGAAAGCGATAAGGCTTACATCAATAAAAAAATTGTAACATCTATATTAAAACCCATTCTTAAAGAGTTAGGATTCTTTGATGGAAAGAAATAAAAAAGCGGGATGAAATTTCATCCCGCTTTTTTGTTGTGCATATATTTTAAGCAGATTCTCTAACAATCAATTCTGTGTCAAGAATTCTTGTTTCAAAATCTTTAATTGGTCTTTTGCTTTCAATCAATTCCAGTAAATAGTTTGTAGCAATTTCTCCCATATCCAAAGCAGGTTGTTTGATTACTGTTAATGATGGATTGAATAAATCTGAGTTTTCATTATTGGAAAAGCCAACTAAAGCCACATCTTCTGGTACTTTAATATTGTGCTTTTTAAAATAATGCAAACATCCAGTTGTAAGTTTATCAGAAGAAGCAAAAATTGCATCGGGTTTAATTTTTGATGCGAATATTTCATCTAGCACTTTTTCCACCTCGTCATTAATCATCCCACCATGAGAACAATACTTTATAAGTGAATCATTTATTTGAATGTTTTTATCGAATAATGCCTGTTTATATCCATTTAACCGGTCTTTTGTTAATGTAAGGAGTTCTGAGTTTGCTATGTATGCAATTTTTTTATACCCTTTTTCTGTTAGGTGATTTATAGCATCATATACTCCTTTATAATTATTTACAATTACTTTATGTGTATCTATTTCATCTACTATTCTATCAAAAAATACAATTGGCAATCCTCTTTTTGATAATTGTACAAGGTGAGAAAAATCTTGCGTTTCTGTTGAAACCGATATTAGTAAACCATCTACAGATCTGGAAGCAAGATATTCTAAATTAAGTTTTTCCTTTTCGAATGATTCATGGCTTTGTAAAAATGTAACATTATATCCTCTGCTATGTGCAACTGACTCCATTCCATCAATTACTTGCGAGAAGAAACTATTTGCAATTTCGCAAACAATAATCCCCAAAGATCTTGTTCGTCTCTCTTTTAAACTAAGTGCTATTGGATTGGGACGATAATTTATTTTTTCAGCATATTCTATTACTAATTTTTTTGTTTCAGCACTAATTTCATAGCTGTCCCTTAATGCTCTGGAAACGGTAGAGGTTGAAAGGTTCAACTCTTTTGCTATGTCTTTAATGGTAACTGCTTCAAATTTCATTATGGCTCAAATTATAGAGATGGTAAAGATATAGTAAATATTATTGTTTAAGCTAATTTTTAGCTTTCCATTTTTACAGATATTTTAAAGCTTCTTACGCAAACGTTTGAGCTCTATCTAGTTAATTTATCCTTTTATTTACTAACAAACGTTAGTGATATGTATCCATGCTTTTAATTTGTCGATCAAATTGAACTAACTATGTATTTCGACTTTACCGAAGAACAATTGTTGATAAAACAAGCTGCTAAAGACTTTGCAATAAATGAATGTTTGCCGGGTGTTATTGAAAGAGATGAGAAACAACAATTTCCAAAAGAACAGATTTCAATGCTTGCCGATCTTGGCTTTATGGGGATGATGATAAACCCTGAATATGGTGGAGCAGGAATTGATACGGTTAGTTATGTACTGGCAATGGAAGAAATATGCAAAGTGGATGCTAGTGTAGGAGTGATAATGAGTGTAAATAATAGTCTGGTAACATCGGGACTACAAATATTTGGTACAGAGGAACAAAAGCAAGAGTTTCTGGTTCCTTTGGCACAGGGAAAGAAGAATGGAGAGATATTTATTGGTGCTTTTCTGTTGAGTGAGCCCGAAGCTGGTAGCGATGCTACTGCACAGAAAACAACTGCAGAAGATAAAGGGGATTATTATTTATTGAATGGTACAAAAAACTGGATTACCAATGGCTCTACTGCAAGTGTATACATGGTAATTGCTCAAAGTAATCCGGAGAAAGGTTCCAATGGGTTGAACTGGTTAATTGTAAATCGTTTTTCGGAAGGAATAGAAGTAGCACCAAAAGAAAATAAAATGGGTGTAAGGGGTAGCGATACCTGTACTATTCATTTTACTAATGTAAAAGTTCCCAAACAAAATCGCCTTGGAAAAGAAGGGGAAGGATTTAAACTAGCCATGAAAACTTTGGGCGGCGGTAGAATAGGTATTGCATCGCAGGCATTAGGTATAGCTTCGGGGGCTTATGAAAGAGCCTTACAATATTCAAAAGATCGTCAATCTTTTGGACAACCATTATTTAATCATCAGGCAATACAGTTTAAACTAGCCGATATGGCTACCAGGATAGAAGCTGCAAGATTGTTGTGTTTAAAAGCTGCTATAGAAAAAGACGAGGGAAAGGATTATACCCAAAGTGCTTCTATGGCAAAACTATACGCATCGGAAACGGCTATGTGGGTTACAACCGAAGCAGTACAAATACATGGAGGCTATGGATATGTAAAAGAATATCATGTAGAACGTATGATGCGTGATGCTAAAATAACGCAGATATATGAAGGTACCAGTGAAGTACAGAGAATAGTAATAGGAAGATCTGTGTTGAAATAGATTAAAATTTCTATTATAATAAAAGAATTAGAAGCATAACTGTAAGGTTATTACAAAAATCCAACTGGTTTCCGAATAAAACTATCTGGTTTTCTATTAATTCCAGATTGATTTGAAGAAAAACCAACAGGTTTTTAGAGTCAACTATTTGGTTTTGAGATTGAACTGTAAGGATTATCAAAAATACTTGATGGATTTTAATAAAATCCATCAAGATATTAATATGAACCACCTGATTTTTGATTAAAACTATATAGACTGTAACAAATACCTTTAGGTTTTTATTATAAACTATTCAGATGGGCTGGAATACGATTAATTAACAAACCTAAATCCCTTCCATCTCCAGCAAAGCATCTACCAGTAGCGTATTTTCTTTTTCTGTACCAATGGTTATTCTTAAGCAATTATCACAAAGCGTTACATTACTTCTATCGCGAACTACTATGCCTTTGGTTAATAAATACTCGTACACTTTACGTGCTTCTTTTATTTTAACCAACAGAAAATTAGCATCAGAGGGATACACTTTTTCTACAAAAGGAAGGGATGAAAACACTTCGGTTAAAGCATCTCTCATAGCCACTATTTCCTTAATCATATCGTTCACCTGTCCTACTTCTTCCAGCGCTTTAATGGCCAGTTCCTGCGATGCCTGATTGATATTGTAAGGAGGCTTTACCTTATTTAAAATGGTAATAATATCAACGGAAGCAAAAGCCATGCCCAGTCTTAAAGCTGCGAGTCCCCAGGCTTTACTGAAAGTTTGCAGTACCACCAGATTAGGATACTCCTCCAATAGACTTACAAAAGATTTCTGAAGGGCGAAGTTGATATAGGCTTCATCTACCACGACCAATCCATCAAAATTATTCAACAGCATTTCTATATCATGATGATGGATGGAATTGCCTGTAGGATTATTGGGAGAACATACCCAAATGATTTTTGTGCTGGAATCAATAAGATTCTCGAGATGAATTAAATCGAGTTGAAAATCTTCCATTAAAGGAGCCTTTCTAATTTCAACATCATTGATGTTGGCACTTACTTCATACATGCCATAAGTGGGCGGACAAATAATAATATTGTCCTTACCAGGATTGCAAAAACAACGATATAAAAGATCAATACATTCGTCGCTACCATTGCCCAGAAAAATATTTTCTACAGCAATCCCCTTAACGTTTCGGATAGCCTCTTTTAACTTCCATTGATAAGGATCGGGGTAACGATTATACCATTTCATTAATGGAGAACCAAGGCTATTTTCGTTTGCATCCAGAAAGACGGAGGCGTCTCCCTTGAATTCATCACGGGCGGATGAATATGGAGTGAGGCACTTGATATTGTTTCGTGTAAGATTGTTTAGATTAAACATATAGCAGGGAGATAGGAGTTAGGAGATAGGAGTCAGGAAAAATACAGGGAGTGAGGAGAAATACAGAATAGAAGGAGTCAGGAGGAATACAGAATACAAGGTTCTGTTTATTGGTAATTGTTTTGTGTAATATCATATTAAATAGCATTGTTTAATTGAATGGCTTTTGAATAAGCTGATAATAGTTTTGATACTTCATTTATCAGTGAAATGTTTGATTCATTATAAAAGTATTTTAAATCTTTTGAAAGAATTAAATAGTATCTACATTCTTCTAAAGAACTGTGTGCAATATTTAAGAAGTTTATTTTATTTTTATAATCCTTCTTTTTATATCCTTCTGCAATGTTGGCAGCAATTGAAACTGCAGCTCTGCGAAATTGAGAAGTAAGTCCAAATATTTCATACTTAGGAAAATTTTCTGTACTTAAATAAATACTCAAAACAAACTGGTGAGCCTTTTGCCATACCAGCAGTTCTTCGAATGATTTTGTCTTTTCCATTTTCTTAATTATATTTTGTATTATTCTATCTCCTAACTCCTATCTCCTCACTCCCTGTATTCATACTTGCCTCTCGTTCTGTATTATTCTATCTCCTCACTCCTGTCTCCTATCTCCTGTATTTATTTCTTTAAATGATTTACCCGAATAGTTATCGCATTTTTATGTGCATCAAGGCCTTCTGCTTCTGCCATTAATTCTACCGTGTTCGCGATATTAAGAAGTCCTTGTTTGGACAGTTTCTGGAAAGTAATTTTCTTTACAAAACTATCTACACTTATACCACTATATGCTTTTGCATATCCATTGGTCGGTAAGGTATGATTGGTACCACTGGCATAATCGCCAGCACTCTCCGGAGAATAATTACCCAGAAATATAGAACCTGCATTAATGATTTTATTACCTACCGACATAGGATCGTTACAAGCAAGAATAAGATGCTCGGGTGCATACTCGTTGATAATATCTATAGCATCTTTTAAATCTTCTACAATAATGGCTTTACTATTTTGCAATGCCTTTGCTGCAATATCTTTTCTGGACAATAATTCCAATTGTTTCTCCAGCTCGATATTCACTTTATTTACAAATACTTCGCTACTGGAAACGAGTATCACCTGACTATCGGCACCATGTTCTGCCTGACTTAACAAATCGGCCGCTACAAAATAAGCATGAGCAGAATCATCGGCATAAACGCATACTTCACTTGGGCCAGCAGGCATATCGATGGCTATACCATCTTCCTGCACCAGTTGTTTTGCGCAGGTAACATATCTATTACCCGGACCAAATATTTTATTTACTTTAGGAACAGTCCTTGTGCCATAAGCCATAGCAGCAATGGCCTGTACCCCTCCTATCTTATATATATGTGTAACGCCAACCAACTTAGCAGCATAAATAATAGCAGGATGTAATTTACCTTCCACATTTGGAGGAGAACAAAGTACAATCTGTTTGCAACCAGCAAGCTTAGCGGGTATACCCAACATAAGAACGGTAGAAAATAAAGGAGCAGTTCCACCAGGAATATAGATGCCCACTTTTTCTATCCCTACACTTTTTCTCCAGCATTGCACCCCCGGAATAGTCTCGATAATTTCTGGTAAGGTAATTTGACTGGCATGAAATTTTTCTATGTTTTCAGCAGCCTGAATAATTGCTTTTTTTAATGCAGAAGGCGTATCTGCTTCGGCATTCATTAATTCCACTTCATCGAACTCAAAATCTTTCAATAATACATTATCATACTGTTGAGTAAGTTCTATTATAGCATGATCACCATTTTCTTTTACATCATCCAATATTTCTCTCACTGTTTTTTGTAGCGAAACAGTATCGAAAGCAGGTCTTTGCAGTATAGAAGGCCAGGCAAACTTTGGTGGGTTAATAATAATATTCATCTGATTAGTTGATTGGTTATATTAAAGAATCATTTTTTCTATTGGAACCACTAAAATACCTTGAGCACCTCCATTTTTAAGTTGTTCAATAATATCCCAGAATTCATTCTCGTTCAATACACTATGTACACTACTCCATCCTTCGGTAGCTAAGGGAACTACTGTAGGACTTTTCATACCGGGTAATAGTGCCACAATTTCTGCAAGCTTATCATTTGGTGCATTCAGTAAAATATACTTGTTATTCTTTGCTTTCTTAACCGACTGAATACGAAAAAGTAATTTATTCAACAACAATTCTTTATCGGGCAGTAAACTGTTATTCTTAATGAGAACCGCCTGAGAATTAAGAACGGTCTCGACTTCTTTTAAACCATTCATAAATAAAGTAGAGCCGCTACTTACAAGGTCTACAATTGCATCGGCAAGGCCAATACCCGGAGCAATTTCTACACTGCCACTAATTTCATGAATCTCTGATTGAATATTATTTTCCTGTAGAAACTTATTGACTAACACCGGATAAGAGGTTGCAATCTTTTTACCCTGTAAATAGTTCAACCCGGTGTACTCATCGCTTTTATTGATACCAATGCTTAGTCTGCATTTTCCAAAGCCCAGTTTTTCTACTACGGCTACTTTCTTGTTTTTCTCATATAATACATTCTCCCCTACAAATCCTATATCAGCCACCCCATCTTCTACATATTGCGGAATATCATCATCCCTTAAAAAGAAAATCTCGAGGGGAAAGTTTTCGGCTTCGGTTCTAAGACGATCTTTTACATTTCTCAGTTCAATGCCACAATCTTTCAATAATTTTATTGAATCTTCCGATAGTCTACCGCTTTTCTGAATAGCTAATCTGAGTCTATTGTTTGTTAAATTATTATTATTTGTCATGTTTATTTTGTTGTTAGTTTGCTAATAATGAATAAAAAAAGGCTTACCTGAACGTAGGTAAGCCTTCTTTAAATATGTTTGTAACATAGCATACAATCATAGCTTACCCATGGAGTAAGTGATGATGATGGTATGCGTTTATTAAATTCATGCAGCGAATGTAGATATATTTTGTCTTTGAAAAAGAATATTTACTGTTATTTGCACAAATTATTAGAAATTAAACTTAAAACATATGTGTGGAATTGTTGGATATATAGGGGAAAGAGAAGCTTATCCGGTAATTGTAAAAGGTTTAAAAAGGCTGGAATACCGTGGCTATGATAGTGCAGGTATTGCATTGAGAGATGGCGGACTGAAAGTATATAAGAAACAAGGCAAAGTAGCCGACCTAGAAGAATATACCGTTGGGAAAGATTTGCATGGTCATATAGGAATTGGGCATACCAGATGGGCTACTCATGGAGAACCAAGCGATAGAAATGCGCATCCACACCTTTCTAATAGTGGTAACCTTGCTATGATTCATAACGGGATTATTGAGAATTATGCTCAGATAAAACAAGAACTAGTAAATAAAGGATACACTTTTAAAAGTGATACAGATACAGAAGTACTACTAAACTTTATTGAAGATATTCAGATAAACAATATCTGTTCTGTTGAAGAAGCTTTACGTATTGCGCTGAAAAGAGTAGTAGGTGCTTATTGTGTTTTACTAATTTCCACCGATGAACCCGATGCAATTATTGCTGCCAGAAAAGGTAGTCCATTAGTAATTGGTATTGGAAAAGGAGAACACTTTTTAGCAAGCGATGCCTCTCCTATTATTGAATATACAAAAGAAGTAGTTTACGTAAATGATTATGAGATTGCGATTGTTCGTCGCAACGAACTTATCCTTAAGAATCTGGGTAATGAAGTGCAAACACCGTTCATTCAGAAACTGGATATGGAATTAGCTGCTATTGAAAAAGGTGGCTACGAACATTTCATGTTAAAGGAAATTCACGAGCAGGCCGAAACAGTGCATGATTGTCTTAGAGGTAGATTATTGCCTGATCAGGGAAAAATTATCATGAGTGGTATTGACAATCACCTTGATACTTTAGTAAATGCCCCTCGTATAGTAATTGTAGCTTGTGGTACCAGCTGGCATGCAGGTCTGGTAGCAGAATACATGATAGAAGAGCTTTGCAGAATACCTGTAGAAGTAGAATATGCCAGTGAATTCAGGTATAGAAATCCTGTTGTAAATAAAGGAGATGTAATTATTGCTATTTCTCAGAGTGGAGAAACTGCAGATACCATGGTTGCATTGGAAAGCGCTAAGGAAAAAGGAGCTTTCATTTTTGGTGTTGTAAATGCAGTAGGTAGTAGCATTGCCCGTATTAGTCATGCTGGTGCATATACACACTCTGGCCCTGAAATAGGGGTAGCAAGTACTAAAGCGTTTACTGGTCAACTGGCTGTATTAACCATGATGGCATTAAAGATGGGTTATGCTAAAGGCACTATCACATCGGAACGTTACATTCATTTAATGCAGGAGCTTCATTCAGTTCCGGAGAAAATAAATGAAATTCTAAAAGACACTACTACCATTCAGAATATTGCTACCAAGTATAAAGATGCTGAAGATTTTCTGTTCTTAGGTAGAGGATATAATTTCCCTATTGCTTTAGAGGGTGCTCTTAAATTAAAAGAGATTTCTTATATACATGCAGAAGGATATCCTGCAGCAGAAATGAAGCATGGTCCTATAGCATTGGTAGAAGATACACTTCCTGTTTTGTTTGTAGCAACAAAAGATACTTACTACGAAAAAATAGTTAGCAACATACAAGAAATAAAAGCCCGTAAGGGGATGGTTATTTCCGTAGCTACTGAAGGGGATTCGTTGTTGAACGAAATGTCTAACGATATTATGTATGTCCCTGAAATCGATGAATTGATTGCACCGTTACTAAGTGTAATTCCATTGCAGTTATTAAGCTACTATATTGGCATAGAGAGAGGATGTGATGTAGATAAACCAAGAAACCTTGCAAAGAGTGTAACTGTTGAGTAAATAATTATTACACCATTTATGTGTTTCAGAAAGAATTAATTTGATGAATGACAAAGGATATTTTAAAATATAGACATTCTAAGTAAACAAACAATACAAAATAATAAGAACAAATGAATAAGTTTTTAATAGTACTTGCTATTTGTGCTTCTGCATTAGTAGTAAAAGCTCAAGAAAAAGGATATCTTGTTTCAGGAAAGATTAAGGGACTAAAGGATAGTACGTTGGTATTTTTGCTTGATGCTCAAGGAGCTACAATAGCACAGGACTACAGTCTTTCTGGTGTATTTAAGTTTGTTGGTCATACTGATGAACCTAGCTTTTTTCAAATTGGGTTTATTGGTCGAGATAATCAGTTTGTAGAATTATTTATGCATAATGATAAAGTATCAGTTGAGGGCGATGTTAGTCATCTTACCTCGGCTACCGTTACAGGAACTTTATTACAACAGGATTTTGCTACTTATACTGCTATTTTCAATCCACTAAAAGAAAGATTGAACAATACATATAGCAAAATAAATGTTGAGAAAGATAATAAGAAAAAGGACTCTTTGATAAATGTATTCAATACTGTTAAAAGTAAAGTGATAGAACAGTCTCGTAATTTTTTTAATTCAAAACCAGGTTCTCCTGTAAGCACTTTCTTGTTGTATGTTGTTCATCCTATTTTTGGAGAAACCAATGACCTAGAATCAATTTATGAATCATTAAAGCCTACAGCTAAACAATGTATTTACGCTAAACTAATTGAACAGAAAATTGGAGAATCAAAAATCGGTGCTGTAGGCACAAAATCGGTTGATTTTGTACAAAACGATACAGCAAATCATCCTGTTTCTTTATCTTCTTTTAAAGGTAAATATGTATTAGTAGATTTCTGGGCTAGCTGGTGCAGACCTTGTAGAATGGAAAATCCAAATGTATTAAGAGCATACAATGCTTTCAATGCAAAAAACTTTACTGTATTGGGTGTTTCTTTAGATCAACAAAAAGAAAACTGGGTTAAAGCAATTAAAGACGACAACTTACCATGGATGCAAATTTCAGATCTAAAGGGTTGGGGTAATGCAGCTTCACAATTATATAAAATCAGCAGCATTCCCTCTAATATGTTGATTGATCCTAATGGCAATATAATTGGCAAGAATCTACGTGGTGAAGAATTGATGCAAAAACTACAGGAAGTATTAAAGTAATAACCACCAACTGGTGTTTTACAAAAAAGACTGTAATTTATTTTGCAGTCTTTTTTGTATCTATAAATTCTTAGTGATTTATACCAATTTACAGAATAAGAGACGCATTAATTGCTTTTTCATAGGTTTTAGTATGAGTTATTGATTTTATTCGCTCCATACTTAAGTGTTGTTGGATAATCCTATCCATAAAGTTTTGCAATTCCTTTAATGTCTTGAATGCTTTGTTTGTTATTTTTCTTTTTAGGAATGCCCACACCTTTTCTGCAGGATTAAGTTCAGGACTAT
>Ga0208259_1000264_pt1 | contig 17506 bp, 13 predicted proteins | sample CryBogCBH22May08_FD_184618 | JGI IMG/M metagenome (GOLD analysis project Ga0208259, IMG submission 184618) | Freshwater microbial communities from Crystal Bog, Wisconsin, USA - CBH22May08 (SPAdes) | ecosystem: Environmental > Aquatic > Freshwater > Lake | place: Crystal Bog, Wisconsin, USA... | reverse complement strand
ACCAATTACTATGTAATATTGAAATTCGATAGCTAAAGTCCAATAAACTCCAATAGCCCAATTAAATTTAGTAAAGGGAATTAAATAACCTAAATGAGCCAACAAACCTAAAAATGAAAAATGAAAAGGAACACCTTTATAAAGAGGACTTCTACTACTTAAATAAGCTATTGATATTGCTAAAATTATAGACACTATATAGGGAGGTTCAATGCGTATTATCCTCTTTTTTATGTATGTAAAAAATTGATTAATACTATAATTTCCTTTATATAATGAATAGGGAATAATAAAACCTGATATAACAAAAAAAATTGGAACCCCTAAATAACCATAAGAAGCAACTATTTTAACAGGATTAGTAATTTTAAGTAAAACTGTTAAATGAAGTGTACAAACCATCAATGAAGCAATGCCTCTTAAAAAGTCTATTGAGCCTAAATGTAATTTTTCTTCTTTATTTGAATTAATCATTTTATAAAAAGTGCTTATGAAAGTTTAAATTAAAATCGCAAGCAATAATAAGGGTTATTCTAGATTTTTTTGGTTGTGGAATTATTATTTTTCTGTTTTTTATTACTTTCAACTACCTTTCCATTCCTAAAAGCTAGGGTATTATATAGAATCCCTCACATAATGGATAAAAAATATAATGTTCTCATTGTACATGACAACCAAAGATTAGCAACTTCCATTGGAATATTTCTCTTGCAACAAGGGTTCGAGGTAGGTCTTTCTGCAAACAGCTATGAATCCGTAGTTGCTATTTTGGGTTGCAACCTACCTCATCTGGTATTGATAGAAAGGTATATGAATGGAAACGAAACAGAAGCCAATAAAATAGTAACATTTATTGATATAAATTTTAGTTTGCCAATTCTATTTATTACACAACATGAAGAAATAATATCCCCATTCATTCCAACTTTTAAACATTTATTTGTACCACATCCAGCTATGAACAGCCATTATTTAGCACATATATTGGTAGGTATGGATAATTTGTTGACCCCAGACATTATTTGTAAAAGTACCAGCCATTTCATCGAATTGAATGTTGCACTAATACCATTATTAAAAAATGGAGAACCTAAATTGCTAAGAAATGGAAATGTTCATTATAATAAACGAGAAGTGAACTTATTTACAATCCCTTTAATGCGTGCCAATAATCTGGCAAACAGAAATACTTGCTTTTTATGGGAGCAAAATAATCATGATTTTTGTTTAATGGAGATTACTTCTTTACTGAAACTTGCAAAACGACACAAGGATGCTAAAGTGATACGACTGAGTAAATTTGAAATGGTAATGCTGGATAAGATAGTATCTTATAAATTACACCAAACAGTTACTTTAGATGACCATAAAGTAAACATTGGAAAAGGGTACAAAAAAAGTGTAGATGCAATATTGTTATCTATCCCTAGGTTGAATTAAATTGCAAGGCAAAGAGGCAATAGAATACAAACGGCACATAAGCACAAAGGAGAAATCAATACAAAGGCTAGAGAATTAGTACTACTAGTTGTACCCTCACTAATTGGGATAAATTCTCACGTCTCATCATGCATTTGTGTATATCGTTAAACGTATTAAACCTTGAACCTTAAACGATTTCTCCTTTCTCTTTCATCCTTAATTCATCATTTCATCCTTCCTGTTTTTGCTGTTTGTCCTAAAATACTTGTTGTTTATCTAAATGAATTCTCTGCACAACAAAAGCCTCACATCTTCGCTCTGTCGTTTGAAAGAATTGAACAATTTAAAATTTCTAACGGCTAAGTTCTTTGAGAAAGTATAATTTGTAAAGAAGATATTATAAACTGGTATTTCCCAATTAAAGCATAAAACTTTAAAATAAGGGATTATGGCAGATAGATGTTCTTCTATAAGTTTTGAAGTTTAATATGTTTCTTATATGGGAACAATTATAAGTTCCATACCTCTGTATGGAAGATATATAGAAGGATATATTCCAGATATAGGAGAAAATAGCTCAACCTTTGGGTACTATCTTCCATACTTCACCTCCAAGGTTTCCTATAAAGGGAGGTATGGAAGAATGTTTGGAGCTAGTATTAGAAATATCAGGCATCAAGGAACAAATATCCGACTTCAACTATGAATTAATGGAGGGTAACCTTATTATAATTCTTCCAATGGAACTTATAATTGTCCCTAATTATCTTCCTTACAAAACATTATTACTTTCTGATTAGGAATTGAATATGATTAATAAACAATAAAATATAGAATTATGGAACAGAATCCGTATTTGCCAAATGGCGATGTACAGAAAGAGTTATGGTTAGCGAATTTTGATGAAAAGTTGTCTGGGTATGTAAAGAAATTTGGGCTGGATAAACCTACTACTGATAGTGTGCATAATGATAGACTATCTTATAGTTATGGCATGTTGCTGGTGGAGGGCGCTAAAACTTTCGAGCATAATTGTGTCACGTACAAAGATGACATTAAATCTGGTGGTTTAACAAATCTGATTATCGAATTCCCTGTTTTTACACCACCTATTGGGGCTCCAATAATTGCTATAGCGCCGGGTATTTTTAAAAGAATTGCAAAATTAGTAAGCACTATAAAAAGCCATCCTGCTTATACGGAGGCTATTGGGAAAGACCTTGGAATAATAGGCTCTGAAAACCTTGGTAAAGATAATCCAGACGATATAAAAGTAAAACTAACCGTGAAAGAAGCGGGGGGTAAAATTCAATTAAAATACGCAAAAGGAGAATTAGACGGCATTAAACTGGAAGCTAAGAGAGGTGCCGAAACAGAGTTTTCTTTATTGGATAAAATTTCATTAACCAGTTTTGAAGATAATAGGGTAATGCTTATAGCTGGTGTTCCAGAAGTAAGACAATACAGAGCTTGGCCTATTTTGAAAGACAAAGTGGTAGGAAAAGTAAGCGATGTGGTAAGTATTACGGTAACACCTTTATAAAGTAAAAAGTAAAAAACAAAAAGTAAAAATAAAGGCAGAAGGAGTTATACTACTGAATGTAAAACGCTTAATGCTAAAACAGAATTCATAGTTAAAATACTAAATTCTTAGTACTAAAAAAGCTCCGATAAATCGGAGCTTTTTTAGTACGTGTAACATTGAATTGAAAATGTATTTTTATCAATTTCCAAATTTGTATTTTCTTGTATTCATTAGCTAATTAGCTATAGATACATATCTCCTTTACTTCTTTTTACTTCTGCTACATATTCTTTTATTGCCTGTTCCTTATCTTTCTTACAGATCAATAAAGCATCGGGGGTGTCGATAACTATAAAGTCGTCCATGCCCTGTAAAACCATTAATTTATCATGAGGCGAACTAACCATGCACTTTGTAGAATCGATGATTATTACATTATTACTGGTAACTGCATTGCCCAGATAATCTTTTTCTAAATTATCGTAAGCACTGGTCCAGGTACCTAGGTCGCTCCAGCCAAAAGATGATGGTATTACAAACACATTATTTGCTTTTTCCATAATAGCGAAATCGATAGAAACATTGGTACATAAAGGATAAATTCTATCTATTGCTGCTTTTTCTTTAGGAGTGTTGAAGGTTTCTTTTTCATTATCAAACAAATCGAACATTTCCGATTGATGTTCTTTAAATGCTTCTACCACATCTTTAGCTTTCCATACAAAAATACCGGCATTCCAAAGAAAGTCGCCACTGGCAAGGAAAGTTTTAGCCAATTCCAGGTTTGGTTTTTCGGTAAAAGTTTTTACTTTAAAAATGTCGTCTACGCCTGTATTGGTCATTTCGTGTTGTATATAACCATACCCTGTATTGGGGTTGGATGGTTTAATGCCCAAGGTGATAAATGCCGGATTGGATCCAACAAAATCTAATGCTTTAGTGGCGATCCTGGTAAAAGTTTCTCCATCCAGAATCATATGATCGCTGGGAGCTACTACCATAGCAGCTTCAGTATCTTTTTGGGCTAGTTTAAAGGCAATATAGGCTACACAAGGTGCTGTATTTTTTCTGCTAGGCTCACAAAGTATATTTTCTACTGGTATTCCAGGAAGCTGTTCTGCTACTATATCTTTATATTCATCGGCAGTAACTACAAAAATGTTTTCGGTAGGGATAAAAGAGGAGTATCTTTCAAAAGTCCATTGTATTAATGATTTACCTGTATTTAGGATGTCTAAAAACTGTTTAGGATATCCTGTACGACTTTTTGGCCAGAAACGACTTCCAATTCCACCGGCCATAATGGCTACATAGTGATGTTTGTTCATTTTGTTAATTTTAATTTTTCAAATGTAATATGTAATCAAATAATATTTGCAAATTAATAAATGCAATCTGTAATAAAGTAACGTAGAATTTTATTAGTTTGTATTTATTGTGCATTAAATAATTATTAGCAATGAGTTTACCCATACATAAAGCCATGATTTTTGCTGCTGGGCTTGGTACCAGACTAAAACCATTTACTGGAAAACATCCTAAAGCGCTGTTTACTGTAAATGGAAAAACCTTGCTGGACAGAAATGTGGAGTACCTTAAAAAATATGGTATTACCGATATTATTATTAATCTGCATCACTTTGGGGAACAAATTCGAAGTCATGCAATTAAAAATAATAACTGGGGTATAAACATTAGTTTCAGCGATGAATCGGAAGAATTACTCGATACTGGAGGGGGGCTTTTAAAAGCAGCTGATTTTTTTGAAGGAACAGAAAATTTTGTTTTATACAATGCTGATATTTTAACGAATCTTGAATTGGATAAAATGATACAGTATCATCTACAATATAACCCATTAGCTACCTTATCAGTATCAGATCGTAAAACCAGTCGTTACTTTTTGTTCGATAAGAATTCCAGACTTTGTGGATGGGAAAATATACAAACAGGAGAGCAAAAAATAAAGCAGATAAGGAATGAATATTTTCCACTAGCATTTAGTGGAATTCATATAATAAATCAAAAAATGCTGCAAACTAAAACTACCATGCATAAATTTTCAATTACCGATTGGTATCTGGATATTTGTACCAATAATGTTATTCTTGGTTTTGAAGAACCTGGTACTGAATTTGTTGATATTGGTAAAATGGATAATGTAGCAAAGGCAGAAGTTTTATTCAAGTAAGTTATTCTTCTTTTTCTCTTTTGTATAAATATAGATCATAATGATGATTAAAAAGTATACTACCATATTGTACAAATCGTGATGCCATGAAATATTTATTTTTTTTAATCTGGCAATTACTATAGTTAACACAGTTATTCGGATTAAATTTAGAAGAGTGATAATAGCAAAACCAATTATTGACCAATTTATTTTTTTTCTCCAAGCGGAAGGGTAAGATAGTAAAAAGGCAAACCATACAGCCATTAAACCAAAACCAAGGCAAGAGTATACCAATTGAATCCTATTTCCTCCAATTACTTCTATATGGTATTTATCTGATACTATATTTGGATAACCAAAATAATTAATCAAAAAGTGTGCGGTTTCCAACAGGAAACTTCTATACCAGTTTATAAAATTGACATAATGATCTAAAAAAGAAGCATAATATCCACTAGGACTGGTTATACCTTCATAAAATTGAATAAAGTAGTATAACAGGCTAAAAAATAAAATGAATTTAACAATAAATCTAAGTACAGGATGCTTAATAAAAGAGAACCTCATAAGATTAAACTTTAATATAAATTTTTTTCTTATCCAAAAGGTAAGCTACTATCCAATAAAAAAAAACCATAAAAAGGGAGAACAGAAAAGAACCAAAGCGAAAATCTTTATTGATGTTTTGAAATAAATGTTCATATAGCCATTCCAATGGATTGAGCGTATCTTCTCCAGATTTTATATGTATAAGGTTCAATAATCTGGGGATTAACCCACTCAAAACAAAAATAAACAATGGATTTTTACCAAAGGCGATAAAAAAATTAGTTATCAACAGGTTTTTCTTTTTAATATCAATTATCCAAATAAGAATGGAAAGCAGTAATATAGCCAATCCCGAAGTGTAGATAGTGTAACTACTAGACCATATTTTTTTATTGATGGGAACAAAATAGTCCAAGGTATAACCAAGAAATACAAAACTTATTCCAAGAAGCAGCAGATTGCTTAATAGAGTATGATTTTTTTCCTTGTTAATGATCATTGCACCAATAAGATAACCAAACAATACTTCTACCAAAGCCGAAATACTACTTAAAAGCCCTTCAGGATCAAAAGGAATCCCTTCTCCTTTATATAGATGAGCAATTCCAATGACTTTTTTATCGATATTAGTGCCGAAATAACCTTGTAGACTATAGGGATCGTTCACAGCTCCGAAATAAAAGCAGATAAACCAATAGATTATTAGTATACTAAAGCATGAATGCCAGATCCATTTTCTATTAATATAAAGTATGATAAAAGAAGCGATTAAATAGCAAATGGCAATCCGCTGTAATACCCCTAATATTCTAACCCCTTGTTCTATCCCGTTTTTGTTCACCCAATGCCAAGGTTTAGCAACCAATAATCCTTCTTTATACATTAGAAAAGGAAACCAGTTAAGCAATAACCCAATGAGAAAGATTAATAAAAACCTTTTGACGATTTTATTAATTAATAATTTTTTAACCTGATATTTATTCATCACAAAACTTAAAGAATTGCCTGTGGCGAACAAGAAGAATGGAAATACTAAATCGGTAGGGGTGCAACCATTCCAAATAGAATGATCTAAGGGTGGATATATAAAATCCCAGGAACCAGGATTATTTACTACAATCATTAACACAATAGTAAATCCCCTAAAAAAATCAAGTGAAATAGAACGCATATTTTGTAAAATAAGTTAATTGTCAGTCTAAATAATTATTAGTAAATATACGATTTGGTAAAGTAATTCAAAACTGTATATTTGCCCGAAATTAGCAGTATTTTATAAAATTACACTGTAAAGTAGTAAAATACTTTTTTTAAAAGTAACTAAAAATACTCTATTTCTAATGAGTTTTGTGATAAATTTCATTTTTTACATGTGACTCAAATGGCGAAGCTCTATCTAATTTAAACATATTAGCATGAAAAAAAATTCTCTTTTTTTTACTAGTGTCTCTATTTTAATTATTTATTCTTCTTGTACCCAAAAATTGTACAAGGATTATAATTTGTTTCAGAAAGGCATGGATAGCCTTAAGAATTATGATTACAAACCTCTGATAATACAAAATAATGACGGGTTAGTTATACAGATATATAGTGCAACCCTTAGTCAGGATCAGGTAGCTGTTTTTAATATGGGTGGCGCTCCTACAGCTATAAATAGTGTATCTAGCAATTCATCTGGTGGAGCATCTTCATTAAATTCTTCGTCCAATTCAGGACAAAATAGTTATTTGGTAGATGTAAATGGGGAAATTAATATGCCCATTCTGGGTAAGATAAAAGCTACTGGTTTAACAACCGAGGAGGTTAGAAAAGAACTATTTTCAAAACTTACTCCGTACATAAAGGATCCTATTGTTATAGTGAAATTTGTAGGTATTAAAGTTAATGTTCTAGGAGCGGTTATGCATCCTGGTATACAAACATTTGCAAGTCTAAATCCTACTATCATTGATGCTATTAGTCAGGCAGGTGATTTTTCAGATGGTGCAAAAAGGAAAGAAGTATATTTAATTAGGGATATAAACGGCAAAAGAAGCATCTTTAAGCTCGATTTTGTTTCAGATGCTACTATTTTTAATTCAGAAGCTTATCAGTTAGTGCAAAATGATTTAATATACGTTCCTTCCAATGATATGAAGCTAAAGTTGGTAAATCAGGATCCTGATATACAAAAAAAAATACAAGTATCACAAATGGTTTTGCAAGCTTTATCTGCAATTGCTGTAATAATAAATACATATTTCCTTTTCAAAAGAATATAAAATGATTGACAATTCCTCTAAAAATAATATTGTAGAGCAAGTTACAAAAAGTAGTTCACCAATAGAAACTATTTTTAAGTATCTTTCTTATCTTCCTTTATTTATTTTAACCATTGTTATTGCTACTACTATTGGTGAAATTTATATTCGTTATGTAGTACCTAAATACAAAGCATCAACTTTGGTTTTGGTAAAGGCAGATGATAAAAAAGGGAAGGATATTCTTGATGACATTTTTAGTGGGAAAAAAGTGAATTTAGAAAATGAAATTGAGCTGATAAAGTCTAAAAAATTGCTTAAAAGGGTAGTACAAAAAAAAGACTTTAATATAAAATATTTTGTACAAGGTAAAATAAAAATTACTAGCGTTTATAATAATCCAATTATTATGAATATTGATAATAAAGGGGATACTTCAGCACCATTTAACCTCTCATTAAAAAACATAGATGAGAAAGGAGCTGATATTTTTGAATCAGCTAAAACAAACAAAAGCGTCAAAAAATATCTTCATATTACTTGGAACCAAAAATTTTCTTACCATAATTGGGATATACATTTTACTAAAAATTATAAATATTTTAATGCTAATGATCGCTCTACATACATTATAAATTGGAAGCCATTAAAAGAGACTGTAAATGAAATATTGAGTAATTTATCAATTAACCCTTTTAGCCAGAAAACAACCATTATATCAATGTCAATTCTTTCGGAACAACCAGAAAGGGGAGCCGAGATATTAAATGCTATCATTAATGAATATATTTTGTCGAATATTGAGGAAAAAAATGTAGAAAATTTAAAGTCAATTGAATTTATTAATGAAAGAGTAAAAATTATAGAGAATGAATTAGGTGGGGTAGAAGATAATCTAAAGAATTTTAAAATTGATATTTTAAAGGGCGTTGACATAAATCAAAAAGTGTTAGCACTAGCTAGTGGGCTATCTGATCAGGAAAAATTATTGCTTGATTTGAATATTAAACTAGAAATAGTGGATATGGTTTATAACTACCTTCATAATTCTAAAAATGTAAATGATTTAGTTCCTTCAAGCTTTGATTTGGATGATCCAGTTGTATCGGGTTTAATTGAAAAATTTAATGACTTACAATTAAGAAAAAAAAGAGAGCTTCCTATAAATACAACTAAGAGTATATTACTTGCAGATTTGAATAGCCAGATAAATGATGCCAGAACAAGCTTGTTTGAAGCCTTAATTAATTATAAAAAACGGATTCAAAAACAATACAATGATGCTGTAACTGATAAAAAAGATATAGAATCTAATATGAAAGAAGTTCCAGTAAATGAGAATACCCAGATTTCCATAGAAAGACAAAAAACTATTAAAGAAGGTCTTTATCTCTTTTTGTTACAAAAAAAAGAAGAAATTGCCATAACTTCTGCATCAATATCTTCTAATTATAAACAGATAGATGATGCTGAAGGTATTGATAAGCCTGTAGAACCAAATATTTCTAGAATCAGGATTACAACAATAATAATTGGGTTATTAATTCCAATCATTTTAATTTACATACTAGACTTTTTAAATGACAAAGTTACCAGTAGAGAAGATATTACCAAGTTTACTAAAGTGCCATTTATGGGCGAAGTAGGGCATCATTCCAATAAAAAAGTGTTGGTAGTAGCTAATAAGAGTAGAAGTATAATTTCAGAACAATTTAGAATTATTAGGAGTAATTTGGAGTTCTTAATTCATGACAAAAAAGTGATATTAGTTACTTCCTCTGTTAGTGGAGAAGGTAAGTCTTTTATCTCCCTAAATATTGGAGCTGTATTGGCTATTTCGGATAAAAAAGTGGCCTTATTGGAATTTGATTTAAGAAAGCCAAGAATTATTAAAAATATAGGGTTAAATAAAAAGAATGTAGGAATTAGTAATTATTTGATAGGACAGATAACTAATTTGGACGAACTGTACTATCCTATAGAAAATTATAACAACCTTCATGTTTATGGTTGCGGACCAATACCACCAAATCCTTCGGAGTTGATGTTGAATACAAACATGAAAAAATTATTTGATGATCTTAGAAGCCGTTATGATTACATCATTGTTGATTCTGCTCCTGTTGGTTTGGTAAGTGATACTTTCACCTTATCCAATTATGCAGATGGGGTATTATATGTAGTAAGACAAAGATATACATTGAAAAAACAAGTAGAATTTATACAGGAAATTTATACCAGCAATAAATTGGGTGCCATGGGATTGATTGTTAATGATGTGAAAGTTGGTGCAAGGTATGGTTACTATGGCTATGGTTATGGCTATGGCTATGGTTATGGTTATGGAGGATATAGTGGCTATGGAGGTTACGGTGGCTATGGAGGTTATGGTGGATATGCTTACGCCACAAAACGTTCGGGCTATTATTTTGATGATAATAAACCAAAGTCAATTATTCAGGGTATTAAAAACTGGTTTACAGGAAAGTAAAAAATTACAAGGTCTTAAACTTGTAACAAAGAAAAAAAGTAATTCAATAAAGGCAATAGGCTAAGAGTACAACAAATAAAGCAATACAGAAAACAAAGACTTTATTTTATTTGAATCTATTTTTTTAGTGCTTAAATTGAAAAACTAAAAACTATTTTAAACCTGAATTTTATCTAAATATGTGTAGAATAGTAGCTGTGATTGGAAATGCTAACAATAATTTAGAGCAATCTGCCAGATTGATGGCTGGAGCTATGGCGCACGGTGGTCCAGATGATGAAGGAATTTTGTTGAATAATGAATTAAACTATTGCCTTGCCCATCGAAGATTATCTATTATTGATCTTTCAAGTCTTGGTCATCAGCCAATGTTAAATGAAGATGGAACTGTTCAGATTATTTTTAATGGAGAAATATATAATTATGTCGAGCTAAAGGCTACATTAATAAACAAAGGGTTTAAATTTCGTTCTGGTTCCGATACAGAAGTTTTGATTCATGGATACAGTTATTGGGGAATTGATGAACTGCTAAAAAGAATAAAAGGAATGTTTTCCTTTTTAATAGCCGATACAGCAAAAAAAATACTGGTAGCAGCCCGCGATCAGCATGGTATAAAACCTTTATACTATTCACAATATGGAGGATATTTTTACTTCTCATCCGAGGTTAGATCTTTCAAAGCTATTAATGAAAACTGGCCTAAGAACCCTAACTGGAATATCTGGTTTTTAACCTTTGGTTTTATTCCTGAACCCAATACCACACTAGATCAGGTTTTTTCGTTGGAACGGGGGCATTATATGCAGTACGATTTAAATTCACATGACTATAAAATAACATGTTATTATAAACATAATTATGAACCTATTGATGTGAGCTATGAGGAAGCTGTTGTTAATGTAAGGAATCTGTTTGAACAATCTATAAAAAGGCATTTAGTGGCAGATGTACCAGTGGGTATATTTTTGAGTGGAGGACTGGATAGTAGCCTAATTACGTATGCGGTAAAAAACTATACAGTAACGCCTACTCATTCACTATCCATCTACTTTGAAGATAAAAAATATAGTGAGCAACTTTATCAGGATATTGTATCCAAAGATGCAAAAACGATCCATAAGTCCTACAAAATTGATTTTGAAGAATTTTCCAATTCCTGGTCTGATATAGAAAGAAGTCTTGATCAACCTTCTATAGATGCAATTAATTCTTATTTTATTTGTAAGTATGCAAAATTAAATAACCTTAAAGTAGTGATGAGCGGACTTGGAGGGGATGATTTTTTTGGGGGCTACAATTCTTTTAATAGAAGTAATTATTACAAGCAACTTAGAAAATTCTCCTATTTAATAAATATTATACCTTTTACCAATACTTATCCAAGAAAAAAAATTGAGTTCCTAACTGATAATAATCCTGCATCCGAATATTTGTTTTATCGTGGTTTATATACACCGAAAGATGTAGCAGGAATATTGGGGATAGATACTAAAGATGTATGGGATGAGTTGTCAAAATTTAAAACAAACGACCATTCAGCATTACTGGAACCTAAGAATAGGGTATCGATGCTGGAATCAACGGTATATATGCAAAGCCAGTTGCTAAAGGATAGTGATGTGCAAAGTATGTGGCATAGCATAGAACTAAGAGTACCTTTTCTGGATATTGACCTTACCAACTATGTAAATAGTCTGCCCCCTGAAATTAAATATAAAGAAGGAAGACATAAGCCATTATTAATTGATGCGTTTAAGGATATTATTCCTAGAGAAATTTGGGATCGACCTAAGAAAGGGTTCACTTTCCCATTTGATGTTTGGTTTAAAAAAGTTGACGTCTTTAATAATCAGCAGGTAATTCCTAGCAAATTTGCAAAGGAGTTTAAGAAAGGGCAAATTAACTTTAGTAGAGTTTGGTCTATTTATTTGAACAATACATTTGGGTTAAATTTTGATTATATATCAGAGTCAACTAGTGTTAAACCAAAAATATTATTTGCTTATTTGATTGCTTTTAGTAAAACAGGAGGGATTGAAAAGGTAAACAGAACTATATTAAGGTGTTTAACCCAAGAAAATAAGTTAATTGCAAATGCATGGAGTATTTATGATAAAAACCCGGAAATTAATTATTATCCAAGGTTTGGCTTTAAAGGGTTCAATAGTAACAAATTGTTATTTACCACTCAATTAATTAAAAACATTTTTAAATGGGATAAAATACTGGTTGGACACATTAATCTGTCAGCAGTAATGAGAGCTGCAAAAAAAATGAAGCCATCCTTGAAAATTGTTTTAATTGCTCATGGTATTGAGGTTTGGGGTAAATTAAGTGCAAATAAACTTTGGTTACTTAAAAATGCAGATAGTATTATTTCCGTAAGTGAATATACTAAAAATAGGATGGTAAAAGATTCTGCTATTAATCCAGATAACATAACTGTTTTGCATAATTGTCTGGATCCATTCTTTCCCAAAAACTTTGATATAGAAAGACCTCGGTATCTTTCTCAACGGTACAATATTGATCCTCACACTAAGATTGTTTTAACGGTCAGTAGGATTAATAAAGATGAAGGGTATAAAGGATATGATACCGTAATTAAAGTTTTAGGTCGAATTATCATTAAAGATCCTTCTGTAAATTTCAAATACATACTTTGTGGTAAGTATGATAGTATAGAATATAAGAGAATTATGGATCTGATAGTACTACATAATTTATCAGATAAAGTAATTCTGCCTGGTTTTATACTAGATAGTGAACTGGTAGATCATTATAGGTTATCTGACATTTATATAATGCCTAGTAAAAAAGAAGGTTTTGGAATTGTGTATATAGAAGCAGCTGCTTGTGGATTAGAAGTTATTGCAGGTAATGCCGATGGAAGTGCCGAGGCAATGATGAATGGTGAAATTGGCCACTTAGTGAACCCTGATGACGAAAAGGAGATTTATGAAAAGTTATATGAATTGTTGAATAAACCTTTAACAAAATCGAAAGAAATATCGGATAAAGCCTATCAGCAATATGATTTTGATAAGTATAAAGAAAGGCTATTGAAAATTATAGAAGAAGTATAATAATATGCAAAGAGGGAAGAATAGTACAAATACAAATTTGAAAATGAATTCAAGTAAAGTCTAATATATAATAGTATTACAAAGTTTAAATTCGCTAATTCATTAATCCCACCAATTTATAAATTTATTGTCACTGAATTTCGCTATAGTAGGTTGCGGAAGCATTGCAGAAAGGCATGCTATTCAAATAACTGCAAATGGAGGTAGATTAATTGCTTGTTGTGATATTCTACTTGAAAAAGCAGCTGCATTTGGAGAAAAACATCATATTCCATTTTATATAAGTATGGATGCAATGATGAAAAACGATGAGATAGAGGTTGTATCAATTTGCACGCCAAATGGTTTGCATGCTGAACATTCTATAGTAGCCTTTAATGCTTTAAAACATGTAGTTTGCGAAAAACCGATGGCTCTTAATGTGGAAGATTGTTTGGCAATGATAGCTGCTGCAGAAACTAAAAATAAGAAATTATTTATGGTGATGCAAAATCGGTTTAATCCTCCAGTTGTTGAACTTAAAAAAATAATAGTTAAGGGTTTATTAGGTACAATTTATAATGTTCAACTATCTTGTTTTTGGAATAGGAATAGTGATTATTATAAAAATTCTAAATGGAAAGGAACTAAACAACTTGATGGAGGAATTTTGTATACGCAATTTAGCCATTTTATTGATATTTTATTATGGTTATTTGGAGAGGTAGAAAAAGTAAATGCTGTGGTACAGAATTTTAACCACTCAGAAATTGAAATTGATGATTCTGGGATAGTATTGTTGAAATTTAAGAATAATATTCTTTGTACAATAAATTATTCAATAAATGCATTTGAAAAAAACTATGAAGGTTCATTAACTGTTATAGGAGAAAAGGGAATATTTAAAATTGGCGGACAATATTTGAATAAAATAGAACACTATAATATTAAAAACTATACACCTGAAAATATTGCTGAGGATAGGTTAGTAAATGATTATGGGAATTATACAGGTTCTATGAGCAATCATAATTTAGTTTACGAAAATGTAATAAATGTGTTTAATAATAAAGCACAGATTGCTACCACAGGTTTGGAAGGTATGAAAACGGTGCAATTGATTGAAAATATTTATCAAAATACAGGATGGGAATAAACAAGCCTAGCTTTCATTATTCAGGTATTACAAATGTGCAGTGGGGCAAAAATGTACAAGTAGTTCAACCAGTAAACTTATATGGGTGTAAAATTGGTGATGATTGTTTTATTGGGCCATTTGTAGAAATTCAGAAAGGTGTTATAGTTGGTGATAGTACTAAAATACAATCTCATACTTTTATTTGTGAATTGGTTTCTATTGGTTCGGGTTGTTTTATTGGACATGGGGTAATGTTTATCAACGACCGATTTATAGATGGGAAACCAGCTACTGGTAATAAAGAAAAATGGGAATCTACTTTTATTGGTAACAAAGTGTCAATTGGAAGTAATGCAACAATATTACCGGTAAAAATTTGTGATAATGTAGTAATTGGTGCCGGAGCTGTAGTAACAAAAGATATTTTAGCTAGTGGAAAATATGCAGGAAACCCTGCAAAAAGAGTTTTATAAAATCTAATAACAAAAAAATTGAGTAGTTTAAAGAAAAAAAGTTTTAAAGCTTTTGGTTGGGATTTTATTGGAAGAATAGGGGGGCAAGGTATTGGCTTTGTAATTTCAGTTATATTAGCTAGATTACTAACACCAGATGATTTTGGGTTATTAGGTATGATAACAGTTGTTATAAGTCTTTCGGCTATTTTTACCGATATTGGTTTAGGATCAGCTTTAATACAACGAAAAGAAGTAAAGGATGAACATTATGGTTCCGTATTTTATTTTAATGTTGTTGTTGGTTTATTTTTAGCTTTACTATTATTTTTTAGTGCTGATTTGATTGCTAAGTTTTATAATCGTCCCGAGATTAAGCCCTTATCTCAAGTAATGGCATTATCATTTATAATAAATTCATTTGGTAACGTAAGAAAATTATGGTTGCATAAAAATATCAATTACAAAATACCCACTCATGCTACACTTTTGGGAGTAATAATTGGTGGTTCTATAGGTATTACAATGGCGTATAGAGGTTTTGGAGTATGGAGTTTGGTTGCTCAAACACTAATTAGTGGTATTGTGAATAACTGCTATCTTTATTTTGCAACCAAATGGAAACCTAAATTAATTTTTAGTTTTAAAGCACTTAAAGAACTTTGGAGCTATGGGTTTAATATGTTTTTATCTATTCTAATTGATTCAGTTGCTAGTCAGTTAGATAAAATAATAATAGGTAAATTATTCACCCCTGCAACTCTTGGTCATTACTTCAGAGCAAAAACTTTAGATATACAGATTTCTATGTATACATCTGGTCCGTTAATGTCAGTACTATTTCCTGTTTTAAGTAATGTACAAGATGATGAGCAGCGATTTAAAAATATTGTAAACAAAGGGTTTCACCTATTAAATTTTGTAATATTTTTTCTGATTGGTACTTTTCTATTATGTTCTAAAGATATTATTGTTATCCTCTTTTCTGACAAATGGTTACCTAGCGTGGAATATTTTCAGATACTCGTTATGGGTAGCTTTATATTTCCATTAGAAGCTTTGCTTAAAAATATTTTATCATCCAAAGGAAATTCAAAAGCTTTTTTAAAATTACAGGTATATAATAAAATACCTATATTTATTGTATTTTGTGTTGGGTTTTGGTTTGGTGTCAAAGGATTTATGATTGGAATGATACTTTCTGGGTACATAGCTCTTTTTTTTGATATGCTATTTGCTGCTAAAGAAATGAACATATCTATTAAATGGTTTTATGCCATTTTTGGTAGATATTTTATAGTTTGGGTATTACTTTCTTTTTGTTTCCATATTATAGATATTCATTTCCCAGTTAATCATTATTTTGAACATTTATTAATATATTCATTTCTATACTCTATTTCATATTTATTAGTTTGTTATTTATTTAAGTTTGAAGGATTTGAAATTGCTACCAAAGAGGTAGTTAATTCAAATATATACCAAGGAATTAAATCAAGATCTAAGTTTAATAGAAATATCTAAACAAGAATTACTTACTGTTATACTTCATTTTTAGTGTACATAAAAATAATTTATATATGATTTATGTTCCAATTAAAGGACGAATTGGTAATAATTTATTTCAGATATCTGCTGCAGCGAATTTGAGCACGGATTTTGTGTTATGTATCACACATCCAAGTGAAGAAAAATACATAGAATCATTTAAAGATACTCTTTTTAGAGGGATTACTTTTATTAACGGAATACCTTCTAATATAGAACATTATAAAGAACCTTTTTCTCATTTTAATAAAATACCCTATCAAGAAGGAAAGGACATTATATTAGATGGGTATTTTCAATCGTACAAATACTTTAATGAAAAAGATGTGCAATCCAAGTTTGCAATGAATGAAGATACAAAAAGAGTAATTGAAGAGCTATATGGTAATATTCTTAAAGGGGAAACTACCAGTATAAACATTAGAAGGGGTGATTATTTAAAGCAACCACACCGTCATCCTTTTTGTGGTATAAAATTTTATCGCGATGCTATAAATTTTATTGGGAAAGATAAAAATTTTATTATTAGCAGTGATGATATTAACTGGTGTAAAAAAAAATTTATAGGTAAAAATTTTCATTTTGTAGAAAATTCAACTCCATTGATTGATTTATATATTCAAACTGTTTGTAACAATAATATCATTAGTAATAGCACATTTAGTTGGTGGGGTGCATTTTTAAATTTAAATCCTAATAAAATAGTTATTGTTCCTTCCTTATGGTATGGAATTGATTGTAAAGGTTTAAATACCAAAGACTTATTTCCCCCATCTTTTATAATATTAAAAAATAGGTACAGTATTATTAGGTATATACATGCTCAATATCTTTATTGTAAAAATAGAGTTGGCAAATTTATCCCTTTCTATTATAGTGTTAGGGATAGATATTATA
>Ga0208259_1000263_pt1 | contig 17584 bp, 9 predicted proteins | sample CryBogCBH22May08_FD_184618 | JGI IMG/M metagenome (GOLD analysis project Ga0208259, IMG submission 184618) | Freshwater microbial communities from Crystal Bog, Wisconsin, USA - CBH22May08 (SPAdes) | ecosystem: Environmental > Aquatic > Freshwater > Lake | place: Crystal Bog, Wisconsin, USA... | reverse complement strand
GGTAATTTGAGTTACTTAAGAAACTTTCTCTTCTATAATCGTTTAGGACGCTATTGTTTTGAAATTATAATTATTCCATTCGTTATAAAAAAACAAAAAAATAATCACTATTTCTTAGATAAACACTTTTTGATGTATTAAAGAATTATGAATCAGTAATGTTTTATTGGAAATGAATACAAGCGAATATGATATAAAAAATATTGGGTTAAGACTTTCGTCCTAACCCAATATAGATATTAAATAAACCTAATTAAGTTTAGTTCTTTATGAAGGCTGCAGTATATGAGCTGCCATCTGCTTTTTGTAGTTTTATAAAATAATTTCCGTTAGTAAGATTAGTTACTGGAATGATAAGACTACCAGAGCAGTCGTTCATCTTTTGTTCAAATACTACTTTTCCTTCTGTATTCATTATTACTAATGCAGCATTTTGTGTAAATGGTTCTACATGAATCATTAATTTATTCTTTGCAGGATTAGGGTATACCGTCATTTCTGTTTTCTTAGGAGGATGAACAGAAATTATTTTAGAATACTTTACAGATCCATCTTTAAAATTTGCTGCAATACGGTAGTAAACAACTCCTGCATTTAGATAATTGGTAATTTTATTATCCGTATAATAATAGTTTACAGTTCCTTGATTGTTATCTAAGCTTACTTTACTGCAAGAAGAAAAAGTTTCACCGTTACCTGAGAATTCAACTTCAAAGTTTTGAATATCATCTCCTGACTGGTTAACTGTCCAGTTTAATAAGGTGTTATTTTGATTGTTTAAAGAAGCTGTAAAATCAACAAACTCTACTGGGGTTGTTTTTGGTTTACTTGCCAACCAAATGGTAGCATTCATAATCAACTTTCGATGATTTTGGGCAGCATCGCTAGTATATCCGTTGTAAATAGTAACATTTGGATTTGCGGTGGTTCCATCTTCAAAAGGAGAACTATCTGTCATAGCTACTACTTTACCTTTTCCAAATCTAGAATAAGCACAAAGTACATTAGTATTTCCTGATGTTGCACTTGTTGTAAAGAAAACACCTTTTACAGATGAATTAGCAGTGTAATCAAGTGTCATAGTAGCACCTTGGTCCCATTTTACTTGAGTTGCACTCCCCATTCTACCATTTAAAATGGAATCAGCATCTGCAGTCGTATTTAGCTTATTAGTCCAAGTTCCAGAAACATTCACTGAATCTATATGTATTCCAAAGGGATTTACCTGAACTGTATTGTTAGTAAACAAATCATTCCAAACCATTGGTGAATCCCAACCATCATTGTTTCTATCAGAAGTGATATGATCAGAAATTAAATACAGCCCACCACCATTTTTAACAAAAGTTATAATAGCATTTCTTTCTGCAAGTGTAAATCTGATGTTTGGTTCGTCAACAATGTATACATCGTATTTTGATAAATCTTGAGCATTCGTATTATCACCATAAGTTATTTTACCTGTAATAGGAGGCAAAGTCTCAACATGATAACCTTTATTTACGCAATCTATTCCCCAATAAGATAAACCTCCAGACCAATATGTTTCGGCAGTACTTGCAGTTATGGTGCTTTGATCAGGTGTAGGAAGAATCTGAGGATTAGATTTATCACTTTTTGTGGTGATGTAAGGTTGACCTAATGTAGCAGTTTGAGTACTGTATGCAAGATTAAATAAATCTGCATCTATCACCCAGTCTGCATTACCTGCTGTTTCAGCTTTAGTTGCATCAAATAAAATCTTAATTTGTGCACTGCAATTCAAAACTGATAAAAAAGTTACTAAAATTCCTGACAATAAAACTCTCTTCATAAATCTTTGTTTTTAACACGAAATCATAATATTATAACGTAGTCGTATGATAATAATTGCATTTAATACGCTGCCTAGTCAACAAAGCTATATTCTTTGTCAATATTAATTTTATGTTATCAAAATCTTTAAATAACTATTAGCAGTTCTTAAAAACAACATTTTGTTAGTTTAAATTAACTTAAATGTTTATAAATTACAATAAATAGAACCTTAAATAGTTTGTTTTTAAATATGTTTGACCCTTTATAGGTAACATTTTTATAATACTTTAATAAAGCAGCATTCTTGCTCAGTAAGTATCTATAGAGAATACAACTGAAACTAATGTATTATCTGATTGTTATTTAACGGTTCATTAATAATACGCAATACAGTTAAATACTTTTTTTGAACAAATTGTTTTAAACAGTACAAATGAATTATAGGTTGAAACTACTAAGTACTATTTTTAGTCTTATTGTATGTATTGGGTTATTAAAAGCTCAGAATCATACTTTTATTGCATTGGACAACGCAGGTAATTTATATGAAGTAAATACTGATTCCTGTAAGAGCACTAAGTTAACTATTTGTACTAATTTTAAAGGGAAAGCTTTATCCATTGCAATGGATGGAACTACTCTTTATATTGTGGATAATCAGGGTTATTTGTATTCTAACACCTTGGGAGCAACTGGTACAACAACAACTTGTAAAAATTTAGGACAATTTAAAAGCAAAAGCACCGCCATTTATGGAATGACAGTAGGGCCTGGGGGAATTGTGTATGCTGCTAGTGGTAATCTAATTGAAACCTACACTATAGCCTCTGCAACCTTTGGTACTTTAGGATCTTTACCTACACAATGGACAATTGGTGGTGATTTACTCTTTTATAAAGGTATTTTATACGAAGCAGTTCAAATAAATAAAGTTGCTACCAATGATGCTTTGATTCAAGTTAATCTTGCTAATCCTGCCGCAAGTACACTTTATCTTAACTTTATACCTGGTACCAAAGTGTTCGGATTTGCAAGTGTAACAGTACCTTGTAGCAATAATCAGGCTTTTGCGTTGAGCGATACTGGTACTAATACAGACATTTTTGCGGTTGACATGATTAATAAGGTTCAATCTAAAACTCCTACTTGTACTTTACCCTATAAAGTAAACGATGCAGCCAGTGTGGCTGAAACACAATCTGCTACACCACCTGTAGCTCCTACAGTAGTTTCTCCTTTAAATTTTTGTCAGAACGATCCTGTTACCAGTTTAACGGCTACGGTAGCTTCTAATATGGATACCCTAAAGTGGTACACTGTTTATACTGGAGGTACAGCTACTGGCAAACCTGTTCCTGTACTTTCGAGTGCAACCGTTGGAACCATAAAATATTATGTAAGCGACTTTGATACTTCTACTAAATGTGAGAGTACCAGAGATTCCATTATTGTAAATATAAATCCTTATCCTGCAGTGCCTACAATAAATCCTGTAGGACCAGATACTATTTGTAATGGAAGCCCTCTTTTGTTAACCAGTACGGCACTTGCTACCAATATAAATCAGTGGTATTTGAATAACACTGTAATTGCAGGTGCTACCAATATAACTTATTCAGCTAGTGCGGCGGGTAATTATACTATTAAAACATCTACGGCAACGGGGTGTAGTAAAACCTCTATACCATCTATTGTTGCGCTTACTCAAGCAACTATTGCTTACCCGGGAAGCCCTTTCTGCCCGGTAGGAACAAAGGCTGTTACACAAACAGGCGATACTGGTGGTAGATATACTGTAACACCTGTGGGTTTAGTAATTGATTCTATTAATGGTACTATTAATCTAGGAACCAGTAAGTCGGGTACTTATACAGTTACTTATACGGTAGGGCCTGCTCATTGTCCTTTTACCACTTCGGTAACCGTACAACCACAAACAGCTGGCATTAGTTATTCTAAACCAACTTATTGTAAATCTGATCCTAATCAAAATGTAATTTTTGCTCCTGGTTCTCTTACTACTGGCACATTCACTTCTTCTCCAGTAGGCTTATCAATAAATGCTACTGGAACAATAAATCCTTCGGCTAGTACTGTTGGGAGTTATCAGATTAAATATTCATACGGTACGGCAGGAGTTGGTTGTGGTGTAATGACTGCTACCGATTCAGTTTCTATAACAGATGTACCTGTAGTCCCTGCAATTTCTGGTCTTAATAAATTATGTACCGGTTCTAGCATTACTCTTGTTGATACTTTAGCAGGTGGTGTATGGAGCAGTAGTAATACTTCTTTAGCAACTGTAATTTCAAATACAGGAGTAGTTACTGCTGTTGCTCAAGGAAATGTGACTATAATTTATACGGTAACAAATGCTTGTGGTTCAAGTACTCAATCGCAACCGCTGACTATTACAAATGGTCCTGTTACACCCCCTATAACAGGGGCTAATAATGTATGTATAACTAAAACTATAACATTATCTAATAGTAATGCAGGTGGTACCTGGACTACCAGTGACAATAGCATTGCAACCGTAAGTAATACAGGTGTTGTAACAGGTGTAGCTGCTGGGAATGTTACCATCACTTATAGTGTAGCAAATACTTGTGGTGTGGCTGCACAAACACAACCAGTAAAGGTAAATGCTCCTACTATTTCCAATACACCAATCAGTATTTGTCCAACTGCTTTGCCATATACCTGGAATGGCAATAGTTATGCATCTGCAGGTACATACACTATACACCTTACCAATGCTGTTGGTTGTGATAGCGCTGCTACTTTAGTATTATCGTTAAAATCACCTACATCATCAAACACTCCAGTTAGTGTTTGTCCTGTTTCATTACCATACACCTGGAATGGCAATACTTATGCATCTGCAGGTACATACACTATACATCTTACTAATGCTGTTGGGTGTGATAGTGCTGCTACATTAGTGCTTTCTTTGAAAGCAAATACAGCTTCTACTACAACTGTTTCGGTTTGTCAAAGTGCTTTACCATATACGTGGAATGGTAATAGTTATCCAACTCCAGGATCCTATACTATTCATCTAACGAATGCTGCAGGGTGTGATAGTGCTGCTACGTTAGTTCTTTCTTTAAATAGTGTTTCTTCTTCCACTACAACTTTAAGTATTTGCCCTTTTGCATTACCTTATTTGTGGAATGGTAACAGTTATCCATCTGCCGGCACTTATATAGTTCATCTAACGAATACTCTAGGCTGCGATAGTGCTGCTACTTTAGTACTTTCACTAAACAATGTTTCAGCATCTACTACCACTATTAGTATATGTTCTACTTCATTACCTTATACATGGAATGGCAATAGTTATCCTACTCTTGGTACCTATATAGTACATCTTACTACTGCGCTAGGCTGCGATAGTGCTGCTACTTTAGTGTTGTCATTAAAATCAACTTCAGTATCTTCTACTCCAGTTAGTATTTGTCCATCATCCTTACCATATAGCTGGAATGGAAATAGCTATGCCACAGCGGGCACTTATACTGTACATCTTACCAATGCGCTGGGTTGTGATAGTGCCGCCACTTTAGTATTATCATTAAAGCAAACATCAGTATCTTCTACTCCAATTAGTATTTGCCCAACAGCTTTGCCTTACAGCTGGAATGGTAATAGTTATGCTACTGCAGGTACTTATACTATTCATTTAACAAATTCTGTGGGTTGTGATAGTGTAGCTACTTTAGTATTAACCATAAAATTGCCAACCTCTTCAACTACTCCAGTTAGTATTTGCCCTAGTGCCTTACCCTATAGCTGGAACGGTAATAATTATGTTGCTGCAGGAACGTATACTATTCATTTAACCAATGCTGTTGGTTGCGATAGTGCTACAACCTTAGTACTTTCTGTGAATGCAAATACATCATCAACTACACCTGTTACTGTTTGTAAAAGTGCATTGCCTTATTCTTGGAATGGTAATATTTATTCTTCTGCGGGAACATATATTGTACATCTAACGAATAGTTCTGGTTGCGATAGTGCAGCTACTTTAGTTCTAACCGTTAATCTTCCTACTGTATCTTCCACCGCAGTAAGTGTTTGCCCAAGTTCATTACCTTTTAGCTGGAATGGTAATAGTTATCCTACTCTTGGTACCTATATAGTACATCTTACTAATGCGCTAGGCTGCGATAGTGCAGCTACTTTAGTGTTGTCATTAAAATCAACTTCAGTATCTTCTACTCCAGTTAGTATTTGTCCATCATCCTTACCATATAGCTGGAATGGAAATAGCTATGCCACAGCGGGCACTTATACTGTACATCTTACCAATGCGCTGGGTTGTGATAGTGCCGCCACTTTAGTATTATCATTAAAGCAAACATCAGTATCTTCTACTCCAATTAGTATTTGCCCAACAGCTTTGCCTTATAGCTGGAATGGTAATAGTTATGCTACTGCTGGTACTTATACTATTCATTTAACAAATTCTGTGGGATGTGATAGTGCTGCAAGTTTAGTTTTATCATTATTGCCAACCTCGTCATCTACTTCTACGGTTAGTATTTGTCCATCTTCATTACCCTTTACATGGAATGGTAATAGTTATCCTACTGCAGGCAATTATACAGTCCATTTTACTAATAGTGTAGGCTGTGATAGTGCTGCAACATTAATACTATCATTAAAACCTAATACAACTTCCACCACCAATATCAGCATTTGTCCTTCTGCTCTGCCATACAGCTGGAATGGCAATAGTTTTGCAATTGCGGGAACTTACACAATACACCTTACTAATAGTGTAGGTTGTGATAGTGCTGCAACTTTAGTATTATCTGTAAAGTCTACTTCAGTATCTTCTACACCTATCAGTATTTGTCCAAATGCACTGCCTTTTACTTGGAATGGTAATAGTTATGCAACTGTTGGAACTTACACTGTTCATCTTACCAACAGTGTAGGGTGCGACAGTGCTGCTACTTTAATATTATCCTTATTACCCACATCCGTATCTACAACACCTATAAGCATTTGTCCAAATGCATTGCCATATACATGGAATGGCAATAGTTATTCTGCAGCTGGAACTTATGTTGTTCATTTAAAGAATAGTGTAGGTTGCGATAGTGCTGCTACATTGATACTAACATTAAAAGCACTACCTGTAGTAAGTCCTGTTACTGGTGGAAATTTCTTATGTGCCAATAATACATTACAGTTATCAGAAGTCACTACTGGTGGTATATGGTCTTCCAATAGTCCTTCTGTGGCTACAGTTGATAATAGTGGTCTGGTTCAAGGCATTTCTGCAGGTAATGCAGTTATAAGTTATGCGTTAACCAATACCTGTGGTACTACCACTCAAACAATGAATGTTACAGTAAATGCTGCACCTGTTGTGAATAAGATTCTTGGCAACAATAACATGTGTGTAAATACAAATAGTCAATTATCGGAGAGTACTACTGGCGGTACCTGGTCTAGTAGCAATACTACTGCAATTGTAGTTGATAATACAGGGTTGATGAATGCAGTAGGGGGAGGAAATTCAGTTATTACCTATTCAGTAACCAATAAATGTGGTACTGCTTCTCAATCTATAAATATTGTAGTTGGCATAGCACCTATAGTTAGTCCGATATTTGGAAATGACTCAGTTTGTGTGAACGCTAACTTGCAACTAACGGATACTACTCCTGCTGGTTTATGGACCAGTGGAACTCCTTCTGCAACAGTTAATGCCAATGGGGTAGTGGTTGGGACTAAAACTGGTTATGCGGTTATATATTACACGGTAACTAATGTATGTGGAACTACACTTCAAAAATTCAATGTGTATATCAATGATGTTCCTCAGGTAGCGGATATAGTAGGAACCAGTAATATTTGTTTAAATACAACTACTCAACTTACCGATATTACTCCTAATGGAACCTGGTCCAGTAATTACAGTAATATTTTACCTGTTTCTACAACCGGACTTGTAACGGGCGATTCTGTGGGTACTGCAACTATTAGTTATGCTGTAAAAAACACTTGTGGTACAACTACTAAAACTTTTGGTGTTACAATTACAGCAGCGCCAACTTCTTTGCCTATCAGAGGAAAAGATTCCTTATGTACAGCCACAACGGTAAAGTTAACCGATGCAAACAGTGGAGGCAGCTGGACCAGCAGTAATCCTTTGGTTGCAGCAGTTGATAATAATGGTAATGTGTTAGGTGTTTCTGCAGGTACTTCAATTATTACGTATACCGTATCCAACTTTTGTGGTGCTGCTGTAGCAAATTATCCAGTATTAATTCATCCAGTTCCTTCTTCTTCTTTCTATACAGATCCTTTATTGCCAAACGTATGTATTGGAACACCAATTACTTTTGAGGATAATACTACTACAAATCCTGTAGTAACTTCTATATGGTATTTTGGAAATGGAGTAACCGACACAGGCAATATTGTTACTTATACCTATCCTACTGCCAATAATTATTTTGTAACGCATAGAATTATCGATCAGTTTGGTTGTATTAGTACACCTTCTAAAATACCTGTTATTGTGCAGGCACTTCCTACTGTAAATGCTGGCTATACAATGTATGTGTTAAAAAATGATTCTATTACTTTCAGTCCTCAAGTTACTGGGTTGGATAATCATTCATCAGTAGTATGGACTCCGAATATTTTCTTTACCAACAATAACAATACCATTTTAAATCCGGTTTGTACTCCTATGCAGGATACTACCTATACTATTACGGTGGCAGACTCTATAGGGTGTAAAGGGAAAGATACATTGCATGTTGTAGTACTGGAGATTGCTGATATACCAAATGTATTTTCCCCTAATGGTGATGGAACACATGAAACCTGGATTATTCCTCATCTTGATAAATTTCCAGGTATCAAGTTGAGAGTATTTGATAGAAATGGACAAGTAGTTTATTATTGCAACGATAAGTATGTTCCTTGGAATGGTAAATATGGTGGTAAGGATGTTCCTTTTGGAGTGTACTATTATATTCTTGATAGAGGCTTCCATTTACCTTTATTAAGCGGATCAATTACTATTATCAGATAGGCCTTCGGTAAAAAATATTGACCAATAAAAAAGAGGCTGTCTCAAAAGTAAATTAAGCCTTTGAGAATAGCTTAAACGACAATTATTCTCCATCAGGGATACGAATAATAAGAGGCTGCCTCATACTTTTGATACAGCCTCTTATTATATAAACAACACTCGAACTTTAGTCTTTCAATATCTCTCTTGCTATTACCAGCTTTTGTATTTCAGAAGTACCTTCACCAATGGTACAAAGCTTTGTATCCCGATAGAATTTCTCTACAGGGAAATCTTTAGTGTAACCATAGCCACCAAAAATTTGTACTGCTTCTGTAGCAACTTTTACGGCTACTTCACTAGCATAATATTTGGCCATAGCTGAATGCTTTGTTACCGATAAATTCTGCATCTTTAAATCACAGGATTTTTGTATAAGCATTTCAGCTGCCGTAATTTCTGTAATCATATCGGCCAGCTTAAAGCTAATGCCCTGGAAATTGCTGATAGGTTGATCAAACTGATGGCGCTCTTTTGAATATTGCAATGCAGCTTCGTAGGCTCCTTTTGCCATGCCCAATGCAAGGGCTGCTATCGATATTCTTCCGCCATCCAGAATCTTTAATGCTTGTTTAAAACCATCTCCTACTTCACCCACTCTTTGAGCATCAGATATTCTACAATTTTCAAATATCAATTCTGTAGTTTCACTTGCTCTCATGCCAAGTTTATTCTCTTTCTTTCCTGCTTTAAATCCGGGTGTATTTCTTTCGATAATAAAGGCAGTACAGTTACCAGAAGTTCTAGGTTCGCCTGTTCTACATATTACCAAGGCTACATCTCCAGTCTTACCATGGGTTATCCAGTTCTTACTACCATTCAATACCCAATCGTTGCCATCTTTTACAGCTACCGTTTTCATGTTGCCAGCATCACTACCAGTGTTAGGTTCTGTTAATCCCCATGCACCAATAAATTCTGCAGTTGCTAACTTTGGTAAGTATTTTTTCTTTTGTTCTTCATTGCCAAAAGTCAGGATATGGTTTGTGCAAAGTGAGTTATGCGCAGCAACACTCAACGCTATAGATCCACAAACTTTAGCAATTTCCTGAATAATGGCAACATACTCATAGTAACCTAATCCGGCTCCTCCATATTCATGAGGTACCAGTATTCCCATCATCCCCATATGCCCCAATTCTTTAAATACATGTACCGGAAACTCTTGCTTTTCATCCCACTCCATTACAAATGGCTTGATATGTTGTTTTGCAAAGTCTTTAGCAGCATGTGCCACCTGATTTACTACTTCACTTGAATTAAAGTCCATACCGCTATATTTTAATAGATGATTTAATTTTAAAAAAGGGCATTGATAAATTTTAATTTCAACACCCTTTTAATTAGCTAACAATCGTTAGTTTGCAAATCTATAGGTATTTTCCATTTTACCAAAAAAACTTAGAAAAACTATCCATGACTACTTCTGGGTTTATTGAAATATATCACCCAACTGCTAACGCACATTGCAGGATTTATTTAGTTCATATGCTACATTAATTTGATCTATCTGTTATAAATACTATCCATAGTTGGGGATTAAATTTACAAACCTTATTTTTACACCCTTTTGCCAGAAACAAGTTTCATGACACTTTCGATTATTATTGTTAATTACAACGTAAAACACTTTCTAGAACAGTGTCTGTATTCTGCCCTTAAGGCGGCCAACAACATGGATTCTGTGGAGATATTTGTTGTTGACAATAACTCCTCCGACAGTAGCATGGCTTACCTGAAGCCTAAATTTCCTTCCGTAACATTTTTGGAGAATAAAGAGAATCTTGGATTTAGCAAAGCTAATAACGTTGCTCTTAAACAATGCGTTGGCGAGTATGTATTATTCCTCAATCCAGATACTATTGTTACAGAAGATTGTTTTTCTACAGCCTTAAATTTCTTTAAAGATCATAAAGATTGTGCTTCTCTTGGCGTAAGAATGCTGGATGGAACAGGTAAGTTTTTGCCGGAAAGCAAAAGGTCTTTTCCTTCTCCTATTACTTCTTTTTACAAATTGGTAGGACTGGCATTTCTTTTTCCAAAGTCCAAGGTGTTTAATAAATATGCTTTAGGTTATCTAGACGAAAATAAATCGCATGAGGTAGATGTTCTGGCTGGTGCATTCCTAATGGTTCGTAAAGACCTGTTGGATACTGTAGGTAGTTTTGATGAGACATTCTTTATGTACGGCGAAGATGTTGACCTTAGTTACAGGCTTCAGCAATCGGGTTTAAAAAATTACTATCTGGGAGAATTACCCATCATACATTTCAAGGGAGAGAGTACAAAGAGGGGTAGCTTGAATTATGTAAAGATGTTCTATAATGCGATGAGCATTTTTGTTTCGAAACATTATGGTGGCAATAAGGCCAGGATATTCGCATTGGTTATTAACTGTGCTATCTGGCTTCGGGCTTTTCTTTCTGCTATCAAAAGATTATTGAGCAATTTATTTATGCCAATATTCGATTTGGTAGTACTAAATTTAATTATCTTTTCTACCGAAAGGGCATGGATTGCTATAGTACGTCATGGTGAAAGTTTCAATAACTTCTTTGTTGGATATGCAGCTCCATTCTTTAGCCTTACGTTTATTTTTGTTGCCTGGATCAGCGGTATATATGATAATTTATACAAGCCTTCAAAAGCTATTACGGCTCTAACAATCGCAACTATGGCGGAGATGACGCTGTATTCATTATTACCAGACGATGCAAGGTTTTCGAGAGGGGTATTTTTACTGGCAGGTATTTTTGCTACCGTTATTATTCCTTTTCTAAGAGGTTTATTTATCACCATGAAGTGGATAGATGTTAAGAATGAAAATGATAGGATACAACAAACCATTATTGTTGGCTCGCTAAAAGAATATCAATCGGTAATTACCATTTATGAACATGCAGGATTGGCAGACAGAGTATTGGGGAGAATTGCAGTGGATGAATCGGATACTATTGGTGCTGTAGGTCATTTGTCTCAACTGGATTTACTATTGAAGACCTATGAAATAAAAGAAGTGGTATTCTGTGAAGGCGAAATGACTAATAGTAATATTATCAATATTATAGAATCTTCAAAGCATAGTATTAACTTTCGATTCCATGCATCAAACAGTAGCAGCATAGTAGGTAGTGATAATAAAACAACTGCTGGAGAATCTCTGACTGCAGATGGCTATTTTCACTTATATCAACCTTATTATCGCAGAACAAAAAGAATACTGGATGTTTGTTTGTCGTTTGTCATGTTGATAACTTTCCCATTACAAATCATACTAATTAAAAGACCTTTCAACGGGATTGTGAATGCAGTAAAAGTATTGATAGGTAAAAAAACATGGGTAGGATATTCTTTAATTGAAAAAAATCTTCCATCTTTACGAGCAGGAATACTAACGGTTTATGGTTTCCCAATAGGTGCCGAACATCCGCTTGCCGATGAAGCTTTACACAAGTTAGATAGTTTGTATGCCAGAGAATATGACTGGTGGAGAGATATTCAACTTATTTTTGCAAACTTTAGAAAACTAGGTGGTGTTTAAATCCTATTCATTATTTAGTGTAAGTAAAACAATTAATTAAATGGCAATCAGTAATATTAAAAGAGCACTTCGTTTCCGTTCGAAAGATCCTTCTGTACAGCAGAAAAAAGTGTTGAAGAAACTATTGACAAAAGCAAGATTTACCGAGTTTGGACAGCAATATAAATTCGATGAAATATTATTGTCAGGAAAAAATATTGATACTGAATTTCTGCGTCAGGTGCCCATATATAATTACAATAAAATATATACTGAATGGTGGCATAAAACACTCGAAGGAGTGCCGGATGTTTGCTGGCCAGGTAAAATCAAATTCTTTGCTTTGTCTTCAGGTACCTCCGAATCTTCCTCTAAGTTTATTCCTATAACAACGGATTTATTAAGAGGGAATAAAAAGGTGATGATTAAGCAACTCTTAAGTCTTCGTCATTATGAAAACATTTCCTGGAATTCACTCAGTCGTGGTTGGATGATGTTGGGTGGTAGTACAGACTTACAAAAAGAATCGGGATACTTTGCTGGCGATTTAAGCGGCATTACTGCTAAGAAAGCACCATTCTGGTTTCAGCCTTTTTATAAACCAGGAAAGAAAATAGCAAAGGAAAAAGACTGGAACAAAAAACTGGAAGATATAGTAGCCAAAGCACCACAATGGGATATTGGTTTTGTGGTAGGTGTACCAGCGTGGATTCAGATGTGTATGGAAATGATTATTGAGCGTTATAACCTGAATTCTATTCATGATATATGGCCCAATCTGGCATTCTTTGTGCATGGTGGGGTAAGTTTTGAACCTTACAAAAAGGGCTTTGAAAAACTATTGGGTAAACCACTAACCTATATAGAAACTTATCTGGCAAGTGAAGGCTTTATAGCTTATCAGGACAGACAGCATGCTGAGGGAATGAAGCTATCTACTAGTGATCATATTTTCTTTGAGTTTATTCCTTTTGATGATATAAATTTCGATCACAATGGCGATCTTGTGGAGAATCCAACTACCTTGTTGTTAAATCAGGTGGAAGAGGGTAAAGACTATGCTATTTTAATCAGCACTTCTGCAGGTACATGGCGATATTTAATAGGAGATACGATTCGCTTTACCGACCTTGAAAAAACGGAGATTGTTATTACAGGACGAACCAAACATTTCTTAAGTCTGGTAGGGGAGCACCTTAGTGTGGAGAATATGAATAAAGCGGTACAGCTTGCAGGGGAACATTTTAATATCTCCATTCCAGAGTTTACTGTAGCAGGAATGCCGCACGATAATTTCTTTGCTCATCACTGGTATGTTGCCTGCAATGATGCAGTAGATGCCGAAAAGCTTCGAGTATTTATTGATGATACTTTAAAGGAACTAAACGACGATTATGCTGTAGAAAGAAGAAGCGCCCTGAAAGATGTTTTCATCACCATACTGAGTGAAGATCAGTTTATGGAATTTATGCGTAGTAAAGGGAAAATGGGTGGACAACATAAATTTCCAAGGGTACTTAAAGGCAGCCTGTTGAAAGACTGGCAGGAGTTTCTGCAACTACAAAAAATGGAATCAATTTAGTAGTAACCTATACTATTATTGATTTTATTTATTCTACAAAACGGACTACATGATTGAAGCATTATTAAAAGGACTAGGACTAGGATTGTTGTTATCAATATCTGTTGGCCCGGTAATCTTTTCTATTATAAAACAAAGCCTTAATAATGGGCATAAAGCGGGCTATGCTTTTGTAGCTGGAGTATCGGCCAGCGATATAACACTGGTGTTGATCAGCAATCTATTTACCCAGTTATTCACTACATTAAAAGATCATAAGGATATCATTGCAATCTGTGGAAGTATCTTCCTGATTGCAGTAGGTATTTATAATCTGTTCTTTAAAAAGATGGAGATAAAAGAGGAAGAATCGCCCATAGAAAAAAGATTCAGAAAAAGAGATATGGCCGCTACTTTCTTTACGGGTTATCTGATGAACACTTTAAATCCTGGAGCCTTCCTTTTCTGGTTTGTATGGGCAGCTACCATCGTTGCCGATGCACAGCATGTGGCCAACCCTATGCAGTATAGAATAATAGTATTTGGTACATGTTTATTGTTTGTACTTTTTAGTGATATCGTAAAAGTAATTATGGCAGGCAAACTTCGCTCTAGGCTTACACCAAACATTATGCATCGTATTAATCAACTGTCAGGGTTAATACTTATTGGTTTTGGAGCAGCACTTATTTATGGAATAATGAGATAAGGGAATACAAGGAGGAAGGGAGACAGAAGACAGGAGTTAGCAGAATACAAATATTACTTGATCAGATTAATATGAAACGTATTAAACTCCTTGAACAAATTAAACCTATTGAATCCTTTGAACTGTATTCGTTTTTACTTTTTGTTTATTACTTTTTACTTAATATCACACTGTCCATATTCTGCAGGCCTTTTTCAAAATCAGGGCCTATCATTTTATCCATAAAAAGATTAAAATATTTGCTCATAGGGCGCATGTACACAGGTAATTCGCTACTATAACTATCCATTGACCAGGTAACTTTTGTTCCATCAGCTTCATTTGAAAAAGTATATTTCACCTTACTCGTGCCCATGCCTTCAAACGTTAGATCGGAGTTGATGTACTCATTATCTTTAACATCGGTAACCATCATTTTCCCTTTACCTACATTTTTATTATTACTACTCCAGCTATAGCCCGATCCTTTGCCTATACCTCCCCCATAATACTCCATAGTTGCTGCGGTATCCAAACGATACCAAGGAGACCATTTCTTCCACAAATGAAGATCATTTACCAAGTTAAATACTATAGGAATATCTGCTTTAATTACCCTTGTTCTTTCTACATGGCTTTTGCCAGGAAGTACAAAAGAAATGATGAATAAACTGGCAATTACAATGCCTATCCACTTCAATATTTTTACAGCTAGTTTCATATGTTTAATTATTGCTTCCCAAACATAGCTTTCAGAATTAGTATTACCAAATTTCACCGTAAGGAAATGTTTGATTTTACTTCTATATTCTTGAATTTGAACAAACATCTGTTATTTTACAACCTACAAAACTTTTTTTATATGCAGTTTGGTATTATTGGAAGTGGAAGCTGGGCAACTGCCATTGCAAAAATTCTTACTGATAATGGACACTCCATTAACTGGTGGGTAAGGAAGGAAGAAACAATCAATAGTATAAAAAAGAGAAAACATAATCCACATTATTTAAGTACGGCTTATTTCGATTTAGGCCTCATCAAACTTTCTTCCTCTTTAGAAGAAGTAGCTGCCAATAGCAACACGGTAGTGATAGCATTACCTTCCGCTTATGTTCACGATGCACTATCTAAAGTACCAGCTACGATTTTTGAAAATAAAAGAATTATATCTGCTGTAAAAGGAATACTCCCTCATTCCAATCAATTGGTGCAGGAATATCTTGCTATGCATTTTAAAGTAAAGCCAGAAAATTACTTTACCGTATTGGGACCTTGTCATGCCGAAGAAGTGGCGGCAGAAAAATTATCCTATCTTACTTTCTCTGGAAACAATCTTCAAAGAACACAATTGATTGCCGATTCTTTTAAAAGTGAATTTATAAATACTATTACCAATACCGATTTATTGGGTGCACAGTATGCGGCGGTCCTAAAAAACATTTATGCTCTGGGGGCAGGTATTGCTCACGGATTGGATTATGGCGACAATTTCTTGAGTGTATTCATTGCCAATGCAGCAAAGGAGATGAATGGTTTTTTAAAAATTGCCTCTCCCAATGCCGAGGAAGATTATGCTTCTTCCGTTTATCTGGGCGATCTGCTGGTTACCTGTTATTCCCTTTATAGTCGCAACCGTACTTTTGGAAATATGATAGGCAAGGGGTATAGTGTAAAGACGGCACAACTGGAACTGAATATGGTTGCAGAGGGCTATAATGCCAGTAAATGTATACACCTGACCAATAAAACCATTCATGCAAACATTCCCATTGCAGATGCTATTTTTAGTATTTTATGGGAACAAATTCCGGCAGCCGAGGGTTTTAAAACTATAGAAACATTGTTAAGATAGTAGGTATGGTATTACAATTAAAGTTTCAAACACTATTTTTGACCACTAATTAAGAAAACATTGAAAGCGAGAAATTTATTCTTTATCATAGCAGCAGTCATTATTGCAGATCAGGCAATGAAATTTTATATCAAACTAAATTACATACCTGGCGAAGAAAGAGCCGTATTGGGACATTGGTTTAATTTTCATTTTGTAGAAAACGAGGGCATGGCATGGGGATGGAAATTTGGAGGTGCCATAGGTAAAATTATCCTTACGCTTTTTAGATTAGTTGCAGTTATCTGGGGGACTTTCTTACTGAAAGATTTTATTAAAAAACAGTACCACAAGGGGTTTATAATATGTGCAGGATTAATCTATGCCGGAGCCTTGGGAAACCTGATTGATAGTCTTTTCTTTGGTATGATTTTCGATGTTAGCTTCAATCCATTAACGTACGAAGGAGGCCATATGATAGCTAAGGCTTTTGCTGGTCATGGTTATGGTAGTTTTCTACATGGAAAGGTGGTAGATATGCTTTATTTCCCGTTGATAAATACCACTTTACCCAACTGGGTTCCATTCTGGGGAGGACAACAATTCGAATTCTTTCAGCCAGTATTTAATATAGCCGATGCATCTATTTCTGTAGGGGTTATTACAATTCTATTGTTTCAGAATATATTTTTTAAGAAAGACTAAATAGTTTTACTATAGCAGATTCTTAGTTTAAACTGGTATAAAATACTATTCTTCAGGGAATAAAGTGTAGAATGCTAATAAGTAGCAAAGTACTCCAAAGGCAATCCATACTATAATATTACAATAGTTGCTCATTTTTAAGAAAGACTCCATATTATCATCTATGTCTTCCAGATTATGGGCAAGATTAAACCATTGACCAAAACTTTTGAAGAACAGTTTTGTCTTTCGTTTTGGAATTAATAGAAAGTATAGTAACTTAATAGAAATACCGCCTAAAACTAATAATAGTAAAGCCAGTTCAATTTTGGTGGGTCCCATTTTTATCTTTAATTTTTGGCAGATATACGAAAAAAAAATGTTGTAAACCTTTTTTT
>Ga0208259_1000257_pt1 | contig 18171 bp, 14 predicted proteins | sample CryBogCBH22May08_FD_184618 | JGI IMG/M metagenome (GOLD analysis project Ga0208259, IMG submission 184618) | Freshwater microbial communities from Crystal Bog, Wisconsin, USA - CBH22May08 (SPAdes) | ecosystem: Environmental > Aquatic > Freshwater > Lake | place: Crystal Bog, Wisconsin, USA... | reverse complement strand
AGCTTTACACAGTGCCTGCTCTTTAAAGTCTTCAGAATACTTTGTATACGTTTTCATCTCTAATCTCAAATTTTATTTTCTTTAAAAATTTGAGGCGACAACTATTCTGACGCAGGGGGATAGTGAAATTTGATTACGCCAATGAGACGTATGAAAAAACACAATCCCCACTATTATTTGGCGGATTGGCCCGGTACATATTGATGTGAAGAGGGGATTACCGTAGTAACCATGACGGCCATGTCACCAGGCTGATTACCTTACGACACCTATTGCAGCTTGGGGGCTTTTGCAGGCACCGCTTCATAGTCAACATTGCAGCCCAGCGGCAAAAATAGTGTAATCCACCTGCTAAAACTGGACATTAATCGAGGCCATAATCGTACGCGGCATACCGTAAGACAAAAAGGTATAATTATAGCCGCTGGCCGACTGAGGTACGGAACCAAGATAGTTGACCCCACCCGTGTAATAATGCTTATCCAGCAGGTTTTCGACATTCAACTGCGCGGTTATTTTTGCCTTATTGGCCTTGAAAGAATAACCCGACATTAAGGATACTGTGGCATACCCGGCGATTGGTTCAGCTGAACCAGCGAAACCGCCAATCATATTGTCTTGCATAGTCACACCGCCGCCCAACTTAAAACCTTTGATATCACCTTCCTGAACCTCATAGGTGGTCCAGACTTTACTCAAATTGCGCGGGACATTATAAAAACGGCTGCCGACATCGCCGTTATTGCTTTTAGTAACGATTGCATCGAGGTTAGTATAATTCGCAATGACATTCCAGCCCGGCAATACTTCGCCCATGATGTCCAGCTCAGGGCCGCGGCTGCGAGCCTCTCCCGTAACCGCAGAAAAGCCTTGTAAAGCAAGTAGCGGATTCGGATAAGCAGTGGCAATATTGGTCTTGGTCAAGTCGAAATAGGCCAAAGTGGCCCGTAAGCGGCCATCGAAAAACTCGGTCTTTAGGCCGCCTTCATACTGTCTGGCACTGGTTGGAGGGACCGGATTGCCGCTTGGATAAACCACCCCCGTATTAACACCGAAGCCTTCGGTATAATTCCCGTAGATGCTTAACCAAGATTGCGGTTGCCACAGCAACCCTGCTCTTGGCGTGGCCGCATCAGCGGTATTAACGGGGTTTAATGCCCCGTTAATACCTGCACTTGGATCCTGAATATTAAATATTTCGTGTATATACTGATATCTCATGCCACCGAGCAAATGGACGTGGTAGGGCAGTTCAACCTGGTCTTGAAGATAAAACCCATAATTATCAATTCGGTTTTGGGCGGCATAGTTTTGGCTAGGATCAGGGGCGGTGATGAACGAAGCGGGATAGACAGGATTTAACAGGCTTACGCCTACTGACCCGTTGTTCATGAATGCCTGATCCATGGCATATCGGTAATAATCCCCGCCAAACAACAAGGTGTGCTTGAATACTCCGGTATTGAAATGTCCTGTCAAATCAATGCCTGTGGAATAGGTATCGGTGGCATAGGTGCCGCCCTGGTTGTTCAGATGTAAAATCGGTGTCCCACTAATATCATCCACCACCGCGCCCGTCTGTTGAGTGTTCAATAAAGTCAAATCGTTCTTATTGATTTGGACGCGATGTTTGATAGACCAGCCGTCATTAAACTGATGCGACCAATTAAAGCCAACGAAATAGGTGTCCTGCACGTTTAAACCATTAGGGTCAAAATAGTTCCGGTTGTAAGGGATATTGAGTAGTTGCCCATACCGACCGGGAACAAAACCGACATTCTGCACGGCCGTATCATGCTGATATTCCAGTTCCAAAGTGGCCTGGGTGCGCGGGGTGATAGTCCATTTGACGATCGGCGCCACAAAGAAATTTTCGTTGTTGACACCATCGCGGAAACTGCCCTGATTCTGAAAAGACATATTCACCCGGTACAGCAAGCTCTTGTTTTGTGTCACAGGGCCACCCGTATCTAGGGTGGTGCGGTAGGTATTATAATTGCCGAATTGTTGATTCACGGAATAATAGGGTGTTGCCAGCGGTTGCTTGGTGATGACATTGACCATGCCGCCGGGTTCTACGCGCCCGTACAATATCGCAGAAGAACCCTTCAAAACTTCAACGCTCTCTACGTTGGCAAACTGACGATCGCTTAAGCCCAGGGTAGTGCTTGAAGGGTTGTCTATACGGAAACCGTTCCGAAAAAAAGTGGTGGTTGCAAAACCACGTAAATACAAGTTGGAACTTGTTCCAAAACCACCAATAGCGCTATCGCGTGAATCCGTAAAGACACCACTGACATTCCGCACGGCTTGATCAAGCCCTATCACTTGCTGGTCCCTCAGCACCTGCTTGGAAACCACCTGGACGTTCAATGGTGTTGCCATAATCGGCGTGTCGGTCTTGGTGCCAGAAGTGGCGTTGGGCAATGCATAATCGAGGTTGTATGGGTCCAAAGCATGGTTGGGGTCGCTTAAGGCCTTGCCGGTCACTTTCATGGTTGGTAAAGTGACGTCCGCCTGCGGTTGTGCCGTTGGTTTGGATTCTTTTCGTTTAACCAGTGTCACTGCACCGATACCGGTGTCCTGGGCGGTCAAGCCGGTGCCAACCAGTAATTGTTGCAAGCCTTGCGGTGCAGTATACCGACCATTTAGGCTGTGGCAGCGGATATTCCGCGCCACTTCAGCACTAAAAAATACTTTAATGCCGCTGATCTGCGAAAATTCCAATATGGCGTCTGACAATGGTTGGGCGGGGATATTGAACAGCACAGATTGCTCTGCCGCCACCAATTTTGGTGTGATAATCAAGGCAACGCCCAAGCAACAGGCTTGGGTAACCGGTAGTAATTTGCACATAAGGTCTCCAGGAAATGACAAGATAACAAGCTGGCTGATAAGGTTGCAGCAAGTCATACCCTGTAAGACGATGGCGGTTTAGCGGTTTATAACCTTAAGCAAGGAATTTATTATTAAAGTGGATAGGTGGCGATATTGCAAGGTATCCCAGCAATCGTTGCCATAAAAGCTCACATCTATTCGCTAGCGTGCCAACAACACCAGCTTGTTCGTCAGACGATATTCCCTTAGTTGCAGGCTTTTTTCAATAGTGTGTAAGGTGGTCTCGGAATCCCCGCTATCAAACGCCCCAGTCACGTGGTGCTGCGCCAAAGTAGGGTCGGTAATCACGATAGCGCCGCCACGGTATCGGGAAAGCTCGGCGACAACCTGTTGCAGGGGCTGGTCTTTAAACACCAATCGTCGCTGCTGCCAAGCCATTGCCTGCCGGAGATTGACAGTTGTGATCGGACTGACTTGCTGGCCGATTAGGCTGACCTGCTCACCTTCGCCCAAATGCCCGACCGTTGCGCCATGCCGGAAAGTTACCCGCACCGCATGTTGGTCAACGGTCACGGTCAAGTTGCCTTGCCATAGTTTGACATCAAACGCTGTGCCCAAAGCGCGGACTGTGCCGCTTTTGGTGACCACCTCGAAAGGCCGAGGGTCTTGGGCAACCTTAAAATGTGCTTCGCCGCCATGCAAGGTGGCACTACGCCGTTGTGGTGAAAAATTGACCGACAATGCTGATGCAGTGTTCAGCAACACACTCGAGCCATCACCCAACTGGATTAACCGCTGTTCACCCGTGGTAGTGCGGTAATCGGCAAAATAGCTTTGCCAGAAAGCCCCTGCAGAAACCAGCAATAACAGGCAACACGCCAAAGTCGGCATAACCCAGACATTGCCGAAAAAAGGCTTTGCTTTGGCTTGATGTGTTGGGGTCACCGTAGCCAAACGGTGTTCCAATAATGCTATCTGGGTTGGATTAAGGGCACCCATTTTTTGCCAAAATGCTTGGGATTTTTGCAAGGCAATCTGGTTTGCCGGATTTTCTGCAAGCCAGTGCCGTAAAGCCCGCCGTTGCCTCCGGTCAAATAAGGGCGAATGGAGCATGGCAAACCACTGATCGGCTTGCTTGGCTTGCTCATCAAGGCTGTTTTTTGAAAGCTTATCCTTATTCATGGGCTTATCAGCAACATGTCAGTTCCAGTGATTATAAGGCGAATGATGGTTTCAATAATATCACCCAAGCTTCAATTGTCCGTTTCCATCCGTAGCCGACAATGAGACAAAGCACGGTTCAGGTATTTTAAAATCATGGTACTGGATATGCCCAGCTCTTGTTCAACTTGGGCATAGCTGTAGTTTTTCAGGCGTAACATAACAAAAACATCGCGGCATTTGGGCGGTAACTCCAGCAAAGCCAACATAAGCCGCTCAAGCTCCTGTTGGGAAATGGCAATTGTTTCAACCGAAGCCACTGGGTCTTCAAATTCAGCCAAGATATTGTCATGTTCAGGCTGCTGAAAAGCATGGTGGGTACGGCTACGCAAATAATCAGTGGCCAAATTTGTAGCGATGCGGAAAAGAAACGCATGGGGGTTTTCGACGGTGTCTTTTTTGCGATAACCGTTATAACGGATAAAGGTTTCCTGAAAAATATCCTGTGCAGTCTCAGGACAGCTTAGCCGTCGGGTTAAAAACCGTAACAATTCGCTACGGTGCTGCTGCATTAAACCAGCAAGCGTATTAGCAGTAAATTCGGCCATAGACGGATTGGCAATCAAAAATCAATTAATACAACAATTTTCGTGCCACATAACTTTTGGTCTTGACTAAAAGGCAATTTTTAGGCGCTTAGCCCTTATTGCGCGGAACATTAATAACAACCTATTGAACACTTAGCCATTTTTGACCATTTTCCCAATGGCTTTAATGCTGTGTCATTTGCCACACCACTAAGGTAAATGACATAGCCCAAATAATTTTTTAAATTTACACAAGTCAAATTAAGGCAGTGTATGGGCTCATTGGGCGAGACATGGGATGCCGTATGTCAGTCCTGCTAGACACCCATGTTTTGATCTGGCTTGACCAAGCCCCCTTCTCTCGGGGCATCGGTTGCAACGCCTTATTGATTACCCCAATTAATCAGCAAAATTCGCCGCGCGGCCTGTCTTTTGTAGGGCGGCCTGCCGCTTCTTCCACCACAGATAAACACCCGTGACCGATAGCAGGGTCACCACTAGCCCCATCAAGCAGACCAATAACCGATACGGCAAGCCAAAGACGTGCGCCATGTGCAGGCTGGTCAGCCAATAGGCGATGGTGACGCCAATATTCCTGCCGGTTGGCAGGTCTTCACCTACCAAAGTGCCCGTGTTTCCGTCAAAATAGATGGTAGTGATACCGCCTTCATCGACAAAATCGAGGTCACTCCTTACGGTATAGACAAACACGCCCCGCGTGGGGTCATACACTAAAAAATCTTCGTCAAGCACTGTAAAACCGGCTTGTAGCCCTTGCATCGCCATCAGCCGTTGGCCAATGGCATGGGCAGTATACCAATCGAGCTTGGGATTGGTATTGGGCTGTGGCAAGGGTGGCCTAGGGATGTTTTGGAAATCCGGCATTCCAAACAAGCCATGCATCACCGGCAGGTAAACCGATTGGTGCATATTAAAGCCAACCGATGACCAGGCGAATATAAACAACATGAGCCAAGTCCATAAGCCGCCGGCACGATGCAAATCAAAATTTAGCCGATAGCGGGAAGCGCGCCATTTTACCTTCCAGGCAATGGCCCAACGCTGCCAAAATCCGCGTTGCGACGTACTGCAAGAGGCGGCTGTAGGGTACACATGGACAGATTGTTGTCGGATATCTCTGCTACGCACCCTCCAAGCGGGTAAGGTCAAATAAAATCCGACAAAACAATCCAGTGTCCAAATCACCGCAGCGACACCGAACAGCCACTGCCCTGTTTCACCCAAGGCCAGTTGGTAATGCAAGGCATAGATAAAACCCAAGAGATTCTTCCGGGTCAGCGGCCAATAGCCGACACCCTCCTTTGACAATTCCAGCAACTCCCCCGTATAGGGGTTTAGCCGTATCATGTTGTAATCCAGCTCGAACGGCTGCTGGGTGGCGGGATTAGTGCGCGGCCCGAACATGACCGAGTACACGGCACTGGGTACGCGCCGGAAAACCACCTCATTAATTTCGGCTTGGGGGACTAATGCCTGTGCCTTGTCACGTAACACTAACGGATCAAGCATTGCACGGGGCTGGACTGGCAACTGATGGTGTTCTGGGTTTAGCCAGCGGTCTAGCGGGTGATAGAAAGCCAGAATACTGCCGGTCAGCCCCGCCACAACCAGAAAGAATGCCAGGTACAAGCCGGCATAGCGGTGTATCAATACCCAGAAATGACGCCGCATCACTTAAAATTCAACCTTTATTGAACCCATCACCGTGCGTGGAGCGCCGAAACCGACATAACCGCCATCAAAACCGGTCATGACAGGTTGGGATGCAAAGGTCGCACCGGTCAGATAATATTTGTCCAACAGGTTATTGATATTCAATTGTGCGGTGACTTTGGACTTGCCGACTTTCATGCTATAAGCGGCCAACAAATTGACTGTCGCATAGCCGGGAATGTTAATATCGGGGCCGCCACCCGTCCAAGCCAATTGGCTATCACGCACGGTCACGCCACCGCCAATCTTGATGCCTTGCAATGCCGGTGTCTGGAAATCGTAGGTGTTCCAGAAGCTGCCCATATTTCTGGGCACACGGGGATAACGGCTACCTTGAGCGGGATATGTGTCATTGCTCTGTGTGACAATTATATCGGTATTGGTGTAGGTGGCTATCACATTCCAACCCGGCACTATTTCGCCCTGGATATCCAGCTCCGGCCCACGGCTACGGACTGCACCAGTCACTAGAGAAGAGCCAAAATGCGCTGGATTGGGATCAGCCGTGGCAATATTGGTCTTGGTCAGATCATAATAAGCCAAGGTGGCTCGCAGACGGCCATTGAAGAACTCGGACTTGGTGCCGACTTCCCACTGCCGGGCGCCCGAGGGCGGTACTGGTGTATTGGGATAAATCGTGCCGAGGTTGGGGCCAAAGCTTTCCACATAATTGCTGTACAGGCTTAACCAAGGCTGTGCCTGCCATAACAGGCCAAAGCGGGGCGTGACCTTGTCTGCTGCCAGGGTTGTGGTAGGGAATACCACCGGGACACTATTGTCCTGTCCTCCGCTTTGTTGGTATAGGTTTTGGTAGCGCATCCCCCCGGTAAAATGGAAGTTATAAGGCAACTTGACCTGGTCTTGCAGATAAAGGCCGTACTGGTCGACATGTAAGGATTCCGAATAATAAGAATTCGGGTCAAGGCTCAAGCCTGTGGCGGCCAGAATTGGATTATAGATATTGACGAAGTTCAGGCCGACCGGGTAATTATTGTTGTAACTGCTCAATCGGGTTAAAGCGTAGTCCTTGCGATAATAATCACCGCCTAACAGCAGCGTGTGGCTTAGCCATGCCGTGCCAAAATGCCCTGTCATATCAACATTGGTGGCATAGGTATTGTAGGCGTTATCGTACTGGTACAACACTTGCGTCACCTGATTGGCGGTGGGTGAAAATTGTGGCGTGAAAGGCACAATCCCCCCTGGTCTGTTTACGGTGTTCTGGCTGATTGAAACGGTATGCTTAATAGACCAGTCATCATTAAATTGGTGCGACCAATTAACCCCCCCAAAAATGTTATCGTTCTGGTTTGTGCCACCACCCGGCCCGCTATAATTGAGGTTACGGGGTATTTTGATGAATTGCCCGTTATAAGTCGGGTCGAACTGGTAGTCCAAGCCAATAATTTCATGGCTGTATTCCAGTTCAGCAGTGACTTGGGTGCGCGGGTTGATAAGCCATTTCAGCACGGGTGCTACAAACAGCTTGTCGTTGTTGACGTAATCGCGAAATGAGCCGCTGTTTTCATAGGACATGTTCATCCGATACAGCACATCCTTGTTGTTGTTCACCGGACCAGTGGCATCGACCGTGGTGCGGTATAAGTTGTAAGAGCCAAATTGCTGGTTAAAGGCATAATAGGGCGTTGCCAGCGGTTGTTTGGTGGTCACATTCACCATACCGCCTGGATCAACCTGCCCATATAAAATGGCGGCAGGCCCTTTTAGCACTTCAACACTTTCCACGTTGGCCATCTCACGCTGCCCCGCACCTTCTTGGAGACGGAAGCCATTCCGCAGATAGGTTGAGGAAGCAAAGCCACGCAACGTGATGGATTGGTCGGTGCCACCCAAGCTATAATTTGAAAAAGAATCAGTAGTTACCCCACTGACATTATTCAAGGCTTGGTCAAGCCGGATCACCTGCTGGTCTTTCAGCACCTGCTTGGAAATCACCTGGATGTTCAGCGGTGTCTGCATAATTGGCGTGTCAGTCTTGGTGCCAGCCGTGGCGTTGGGCAACACATAATCGGGGTTGTATGGGTCTAAAGCATGGTTGGGGTCGCTTAAGGCCTTGCCGGTCACCTTCATAGCCGGCAGGGTGATGGCATTGCTTGCCTGTCCGGGCGAAGCTTGGGTGGACAAGGGTTTTATGGCAACTGCGTTGTTGCTGGTGTAAGCAAACCCCAAGCCACAGCCCGTTAGCAACCTTTGCAATGCCTGTTGCGCGGTATAGTGGCCCTTCAGTGCCGTGCTGCGCTTGCCCTGTACGCTGGGGCCGTCGTACAGCATTTGCAGGTGGCTTTGCCCGGCCAGTTGTTTTAAAGCCAGCGGCAATGGTTGTGCAGGAATGTCAAAGTCGGTGGTAGGCTCTAGTGCTTGTGCTGGGTTGGCCAACATAACCAGCAGCAGGCTCAGGGCGGTTTTTTCTAAAGGCGGCATGGTCTACGCTCCAAAATTAGGGGAATGGCTGCGGCAAAGTGTTTGCCGCTTCCCATAAGACGCAGAACTGGAGGCTTAAAGGTCAACTTATTTATTATCTGATTTGATCGCGATACGGAAAAATGTCTTTTTCAGTGAACACGCTCACTTTGAGGCCGGGCAAGATGGTTGCGGGGCTGGTTTGTGGCGTGCTTGCCACCAAAAGGATAGGTAGTGATCGGGTTGGTCTATAGGGAAAAGTTATGCCACCAACCCGACCACTAGCCAACTAACAATTATTTGTAGGTGGCGGTGAAGAAATAATTTTGTCCACCACAAGTTGCATTAGGCTCACCCGGGCAAGGCTGATCCGGCGCTTGGGAGTTACCGACCATAACACCCTTGTCATTGATACCTTGTATGGCGGTGCTGCCCATATTGCCTGACTTGGGTTCAACAACATTAGCCACTAGGGTCATACCCTTGTTAGCATCGTATACAAATCCTGAACCGGTATATTGCTTATTGGCTGGGCCTACTGCTGCATAAAAGGATTGCCAACCCACCAACACCCCGTTGATATTGATGCCAGTCACCCAATTTTGCGACAGATTGGGATTGGCTGTGCTTTTATAAAATTGCTTAAATTTTTTGGTCATTGTGTTGTAGGTAAAAAGACCAAAGGTATTTTCCTTATTATAACTGTAATTTCCGGCTACCCACGTACCGTCCGAACTGACGGCGGTCGCCTGTACAACAAGATCGGCCGGGGCTAGGCTGCAATACGTTTTGGTGTACACCGAAGAGCCAATAATACTGCTGTCGACAAAAGGCAAATCTGTTTTGGTCAATGTTTGATTGGCAGTATCGTAGCTAAACAGATAAGTGTAGCCTTCCCCTACCGCAGGGTTGGCTGTACCAATGACTATGCCACTATCAGTGATGCCTGCAAAACTTGGGTTTGAAAAGCTCGTGCCATCAATGAAACCAGTGGGCATGGCTGTGGTGTAATTGGCGGAAGTTGAATAAAACTCGTTAGTTAATGGCGAATTTTGAGCATTCACATACTGGTTGCCGAGGATAGCGTTTAAATTATTGATTGCAGCAACCCCCACTGTATAACTGGTGTTACTGCCGGGATAAGCAACCAGATTGTTGCCGACAAAACCATAATAGTTATAAGCATCGGTGATTTGCCCGACCACAGTCCCGCTGTTATTGATGCCATTGACTGATTGTAACCACGCTGCGCCATGCGGGGCAGTGGTCGGATAGGCGATATTGTAGTTAAAACTGACCATTGGGGCTGCCGATACTTCGGCGGCAGAACCCAACAAAACCATGAGGAATATCGAGGGTAAAACATTCCTGTTATCATTATAAAATGCTTGATTTGACATAGTTGTTCCTATCATAAGTGTTTGGGTGAATGTAATTAACCGGCTTAACGTTCGGAGCCGCCTGTATTAGCTATTACAGCCGGGCTTTTACCGACATTACCTAGTTGCTAGCTTCATAAATTTGGGAATTGTTTGTTTCCCAAACATAAACACGCAAATTCAATGCCTAAATATTGTTTCGGTGATGCACCTAGTTTTTTTCAGCAACCTACTGATAAATATGAGTTAAATTTTACGCTTGAGGTGATTGGGCGACAAAATGAAAAGCATCAGGTTTTTCTTACACAAAAAATAGGTGATTTGAGTAGGTTATGTGTGTCAAATGACTGATTATTCCATTTCAGACACTTTCAGCACTTCCACGCTTTCAACATTGGCCATTTCACGCTGCCCCGCACCTTGTTGCAGCCGGAAACCGTTATGGAAATAGGTGGTTGAGGTAAAGCCACGTAAAGTAATCGCTTGGCTGGTCCTACCCGAAGTGGCGTCCGAGGTGGTTTAAGTGGTTATCCCGCTAACGTTTTTTAAGGAATCCCCCAGCGAAATGACTTGCTGGTCCTTCAACACCTGCTTGGAAATCACCTGGATGTTCAGCGGTGTCTGCATAATTGGCGTGTCGGTCTTGGTGCCAGCCGTGGCATTGGGCAACACATAATCGGGGTTGTATGGGTCCAAAATATGGTTGGGGTCGCTTAAGGGCTTGCCGGCCACTTTAATAGTCGGCAGGGTTTGGTGTTGGTGCTGGTTTAACGCAGGGCTGCCGAGGTCAAATGCACAATTTGGCCACTGCCCCATTGGGTGCGAAGAGGGTAAAGGCTTTCTAATGTGGCCAAAAAACCCTTCAAGTCTTGGCTGTTAAAAGTACCGCTGATTTTCAGCCGTTTCAGTTTTGCCTCATCAATAACGAACTTGACAGCATGGTAGCGGGCCACTTGTGCAACGGCCTCGTCAAGTGGGGTCATGTCGAAGATGATATGGCCTTGCCGCCAAGCGCTGACGGTGCCTAAATCGGCCCTATCCATCATTGACAGAGAGCCGTCGTCGCTGAAGGCCAGGCGTTGCCCTGCCAGTATCGGCGGGGAGCTTTGCCGGGGAGTTTTTACCCTCACCGCCCCTTCGGTGACGGTCACTTGTACTTGACCGCGCAATTGCAACACGTTGAATTGAGTGCCGATGTCGATAATTTCACCGCGTCCTGCCTCAACAGTAAATCCACGTAAGGTTTCATGGGCTACTTTAAAGGCTGCCTCACCCCGCTTGAGTATAATCCGGCGTTGCCACAGGCTATAGGCAATAGTGACTTCGCTATCGGTATTGAGGACGATTTCCGAACCATCCGCCAATGCCACGCTGGTTTGTTGGCCTTTAAGGGTCGAGTAGCTTTGCCCAATGGGTATAAAATAGCTCGGGTCTGGGTTAAGTATGTACAAGCCGAAAATAAGGCTAAGCGTTCCAAGGCCGCCTAGCATCCTTCGATGCGATGGCGTGGGTCTGATGGCACGACCGCTTTTAATGGCTGGCAGTGGAGTCGCGGATTTAAACCGATCCAACCCTTGCCATAAGTTTTTAACCTGTGCAAATGCTTGGGCATGTTCGGGCTTTTCTAGCAGCCATTGCCTAAAGGCCTGTTCATCACGCCCTGACCACCGCCCGGAATTTTGTCTGACAATCCAGTAGCCGGCCTGCTCTTTGATGGTCTGGTCGTTTGCTCTGGGTTTATCTGTCACGGAAGTGTGCGTTTCGGTTCGACAAGAATAATAGTGTAACGCCCAAATAACATTTGTCGATACAAAGAAACGGCAGGATGCTCAAGTTGCCATTCTTTTGATGCAATGTTTTAAAGCTTTCATAATCATGCGTTGCACGCTTTTTTCCGACATTTCCAGTCTTTCGGCTATTTCCGCATGGGTCAGGCCCTCTATTTTATTCATGACGAAAGCCTGGCGGCCTGTTTCCGGCAACTCTTGCAGAACCTCATAAAAACGTTCAAATTGCCAATGTCCATCAGTAATGGCTTCGGGCGGTGGGACCGGACACGGCAAGCCGTCATCAGCCAATTCGGCATCGGTGAAATTTACCGAACGCTTGGCCTTCCGTCCAAAATCGATGGCGATGTTTGCGGCGGTTTTATACAAAAAGGCACGCGGTAAACGCACGCTATCAATGTCCGCCAAATTGATAAAGCGCAACCACGTTTCTTGCAATAAATCAGGGGCATCTTGCTCACCCACCCGATGGATCAAAAATTGCCTTAATTCTATGTTGTGTGACATATAAAGTTGTTGCAAGCGTTGTTTTTTGTGATTAGGCATCGTTTATTAGGGACAAAAGGGCTTTACGCAAGAAAATTTATTGGAATTCAATCGATCAAAGCATTAAATAACCGCAATATTTATGCCTAACTAGCATAACCTCTAAAAATCTGATGTTTAATACGGATAACCTTTGATATTGTTTAGTCTGCTGTGTGAAATGACTCATTGGTGTGTCATTTCACACAGTTTTTTATTTTTTCTTCCTGCGGATGAAAAACATGCGCCGAACGTCTAATCATTAGGGTTGTCCTAATTTTTTGCGGAAGTTTTTCCAATTTGTTTAGCTTCAGGAGAATATTCATGAAATCATGGTGTTGTATTTTAGGTGTTGTGTTAATGGCTTTAGAAAATACCGCCATTGCAGGTTCGTTGGCCAATAACGCTTGGCAGCCAACGGGTTGCGGCAGCAAGCCTAGTGTGCCGGTTGTCGACGGTAGTTCGGTGGAGGCTTTCAACAAAAGCGTGGTGGCCATCAATAATTGGCAACAACAAGCCAAAGCTTATTTTGAATGTTTGATTAAAGAAGCTAACACCGATAACAACACCATTGCCGAATCGGCCAACCATGAGCAGGCGGTTTTTCAACAAGATGTTGAAAAAACAAGGATTGCGGCAGAATCAGCCAAGAACAAGCTGGATAAGCATTAATATCGCGGCTTGGTCGGCTGGCTTTGGCGGCCTCAAACCTCCACTCTAAAAGTTTTATTGCCCCAAGCCATCAATAGTGCGGCAAATGCCACACTCGGCCCATCATTTTCTGTCGCTGGGCCGCTTTAGTTGGCTGCACAGGCACGGCTTGATTAATGGAACAATTATTGCTGTGTTTTGCCATTTAATTCGCCTATTTCCTCGGCACACTACGCACTTTATGTCCAGCCACCGCCTAAACAATCTGGAGTTTCTCTTTCGCCAACATCACCGGGAACTGTTGACGTTCGCAGGCCAACGTTTTGGCCCAGAAAGCGCTGAAGACCTGGTGCAAGAAACCTATCTGCGCTTTCTGCAACACGCCACCCCAGAAACCATTAACAACCCGAGGGCCTATCTGTATAAAATGGCCGCTAATCTGGGGGCCGACCATTTTCGCCACGAACAAGTCCGTACCCGCCATGCCGCTATTGAAAACATCAACACGAATGCTTATGCCCTTCTATCGCCAGGCCTTGACGCTGAAATTGATGCCCAGCAACAACTGCAACACTGCCTTTCGGCACTTGAAGGTTTGCCTGAAATCTATCGGCATGTTTTTCTATTGCATCGGGTCGACGGCATGACCCATAAAGAGATTGGCGCCGCCTTAGGTTTGCCGCACCGCACAGTGGAACGCTATTGTGCCAAGGCTCTGGCCCATTGTTTCGCGCAGCTTAAGCACAAACAGAATGGCAGCTTGTTGTAAGCCATTAATACCGTCCTGTAATCCTACCCGTTGCAAGTGAAGCAGGACAAGAACACCCCCATGAACGCACCCTTCACCAATCCTGATGACTCACCTTCTGCCCAAGCCTGCTATTGGGTAGTCAGGTTACATTCTGCTGATTGCACAGAAGCCGAGCGGCTTGGCTTTATGCGCTGGCTAGCTCAGGACAAAAACCACCGCAACACTTACCATGCTGCCGCTGCGCTTTGGCTGCAAATGGAAGGGCTGCGAACCACGGCCGAGCCACAGCTGCAAGCCGCCCGTACTTATCTGCTCCAAGCCCGACAAAAGCGGAGCCGGCCCACCCTGTCATGGCTCGCGATTGCCGCCTCATTGCTGCTGGTGTTAAGTGCCGCGCCGGACTGGTGGGCTGGACTGAACACTGCAACTTACCGGACTAAAATTGGCGAACGCGCCCACTTCGCACTCAGCGACGGCTCATCCATCGACTTGAACACCAACAGCGAAGTGCAGGTTTATTATGCCTGGAACGCCCGAAAAGCCACTTTATTAAGCGGCGAAGCATTTTTTACGGTTAGGCATAATAGCGGTAAACCTTTTGAAGTGACTGCTGGTTCTGGACGCATCCGCGATCTGGGCACCCAGTTTGATGTCTATCGGCAAGTAAACGAAGTGGCCGTAGCAGTCCTGGAAGGTGAAGTTGCCGTCAATACTTCCCAAGGCACCGCCAGTTTTGTGCAGGCGGGCCAGCAGATCAACTATGATCTTGCCGGACAGTTATCCGCCATTGCCCCTATAGGCTCAGAAACGGCTGCATGGCGGGAAGGGCGGTTGACATTTGCCGGGCAAACCTTAGCAGAAGCACTCAAGCAACTGAACCGATACCACCCCGTTGCACTGACTTTGCGTGACCCAAAACTCAGCACACTGAGGGTCAGTGGCAGCTTCCCGAGCGACAACCTGAAGCTGGCACTGGACACGCTCACTGCCGCCCTGCCCATTAAAATCATAAGTTCCAGTCCGCAGCAAATCCTGTTAGGCAGTTCAAATAAATAGCCGTTTTTGACGCTATGTCATGAAATTTTAGTTAAAAGTGGCGGTCTTTGCTTAACTAAAGAGTCTTATCCAGTAGCCATTACCCAATTACTGGAGAAACTATGCATTTACTTGCCAAAGCACACTTGCCCGCCCTTATTGCTTTATCCCTAGGCAGCGCGATTGCGGCAGACAATACCGTCATCCGCCTGGCCATCCCGCCGCAACCACTGGCCTCGGCGTTGGAAACGCTGGCGAAACAAAGCGGCTTGCATTTGTTTTATGCCGATGCTTTGGTGAAAGGCAAACACTGCCCCGGACTCAGCGGCAACTTCACCGCCCATCAAGCCATAGAAAAACTGTTGGCAGGCAGCGGACTGGGCTATGTGTTTACTGGCAATAACACAGTGGCAATAAAACTCACACCAGCCGACAAAAACAAGGAAATCAGCGCCACAACAGCCACCATGCCGGTAGTAAAAGTACTGGGCAAGGCTAGCACTGGCGAACCGCAGGAAGAAAGCAAAAACCCTTATGTGGCGCTCAATTCTTCCACTGCCATGAAAATGAGTATTCCGGTACAACAACTACCGTTCTCGGTGAAAACAATCACCAAAGATTTAATCAAAGATCAAAACGCCATCACCCTGGAACGTGCACTGGAGAATACCAACGCCATTGCCAGCGACACGAATTCTGGATGGGGCGCAAAATCGTATGCCATCAGAGGGTTTGACCTGACCAATAGGCTGCTGGTCAACGGTGTCCGTGCCACTGACTATGCCGAAATTGATCCGGCACTGATCGATAAGGTGGAAGTGCTGAAAGGCTCGGCCGCCAACTTATATGGCAGGACAGAGCCGGGCGGCCTGATTAATATCGTCACCTTAAAACCGGAAGAAAATTTTAAGTTTTCCGCATCACAAGGTTTTGGCTCTTATGATTTGTTCCGGACGACTGCCGATGTGACGGGGTCTGCTAACCCCAACAAAACCATCCTGTATCGGATGATAGTCGCCAACACCAATTCCAATTCCTATCGGGATACCGTCGAAACCAATCATTTGACGATATCGCCTTCGTTCACGTTTAAAATCACCCCCAAAGACGAAGCCTATCTCCGCTATGAGCATAAATCGTTTAGGGACACCACAGATTATGGCCAGCCATTGTTGCCCACCGCCTATGACCAGAATGGCAATCCCACTTCAAAATCCATCCTAAACATAGGCAGGAATGTTGTCATCGGTGGCTACGGCAATTTCAATGACCTCAATGAAGACAACATCCTGACCCGATGGAGCCATACTTTTACCGACCAATGGAAATTGAACACCACCTTGAATTATTACAATTGGGGCCAAAAAGGCGTTGACGGCTCCTTTGGCGGTTGGAACACCAAGCCCAATTTATACAATGTGTATGTGGGCAACCCGTCCAATTTCAGTGGCGAAGGTGGCCATGCAGAAGGGGATTTGGTCGGCAAATTCACTACCTTTGGCATAGGCCATAACAGCTTGCTCAGTTATGAGTATGCCGACCGGTTAACGACTTATCAGGAATGGTCGTGCAATGCGACCAACCAAGGTTATACCATTGACCTTAATAACCCATCTTATCAATTATTAGGCAATTTTAATTGCGGCTACCCAAACCCATCCAATCAATTTGGTAATTTCACCCGCAACCAATGGCAAGCTTGGTCTGCACAAGATATGTTAAAGCTGACGCAAAAATTGAGGATTCTGGTTGGCTTCCGGCAAGATTATGCTTATGGTTCGCAAAACAATTTAGGCAATTACTACGGCACCTATGCCAATTCGTTGGCCGAAACCTCTAAAATCCAAGGCCGCTATGGCATCAGCTACGATGTTTTATCAAACTTGGCCTTATTTGCCAATTATTCGGAAGGTTTTGGCGCAACCAACTTGGGCACGACCCTTTACAATGGCAACGCCGCTAAATCGGAGACATCCGAACAGAAAGAAATTGGCTTGAAAGCCCAATGGCTGGACAGCAAACTGACCACTGAATTTGCTTATTTTGACCTTAGAAAACAAAATTATGTCTTGGGGGTCAATCAAACCCAATTGGGGACTACGTGCACCGCCGTTTTCTATGGCAACACCTGTTATATCCAAGCCGGCGAAATTGGCAGCCAAGGGTTTGAATTCAATGCTTCTGGCGAGTTGCACCAGAACTGGCAAATGAATTTTGCTTACACTAATATGGATGCAAAGTTTTTAAAAGGAGACCCTACCGGTTTCTCCAATCCTACCGGGCAAAAAGTGGCGGGTATTCCCAAGGATTCCGGTTCGGCATGGCTGATGTACAAAGACCCAACCGGCTGGTCGGCGGGTTTGGGTTCCACTTATGTTGGCGAAAGGCCGTTCGATGCGCCGGTCTACCAAACTAACGCCACCCTGACATTGCCGTCATATCTCAGATGGGATGCGGTGTTAGGTTATAAATACAAACTTAATGGCCATAACCTCATTGCCCAGTTGAGCATCAATAATATCAGCAATGTCAATGCCTACCAACGCGGCTGGGGCGGATCGGGAGTTATCCCTTCAGAACCGACCAATGCTTTTGGATCGGTTAAGTTTGAATTTTAATTTTTGTGGACACAACCCCAGCCAATCTTCCAAGCCAATTGTTTTTACTGTGCGAAAAAAGCGTATTGGCGTACTTACCAAATCTTGGTGATCCAATGTATTTTTGTTAAAAATTGTTTACACCTTGTTTGATAATGGGGAAAACGAAGACAAGAACAAAGGCAACCCCGCCCCGTCCGACGCGCTGATGCAGGCCTTGGACGGCATCAACCGCTGGCACATGCGCCAACAGTTCAAGTCACCGTCTTACACCATCCAGTGGGCGGAACTGTTGGTCATTGGGATATGACGCTAACAGCTAAGCCTGGTGGCCAATTTTAGCCCGTTTGCCCCATACCTTCACCAATCTTGCCTTGCCCAAGCATCGGGCCCAAATGCCCGGAACAGGGTGTTACTTGGCATCCTCACTAACACCACCCGCCGCCTATTTGAATAGCATACTTGTTCAAGATGTGGTTTTCAATTCAGAAAAAATTGTCACGGGAGTCTGTTTCGCCCCTGGCCCCGCATCCCCGCATTGCCAGGGGCGGGGCTTTACGCCTGGAACCAGCGGCCCATAATAGACCCAAGCCGACAACAAGTCGGTGGCACCTGCCTTGGTCCGGGTTAGTGTGTGGCCGGCCGGAACTGTCTTCAGCATTGAAAAGGGTCGGGCGGGTTTGGGGGTAACGGCGGTACATGCAC